>Connie_p1__coassemble_4163_pt1 | contig 5574 bp, 4 predicted proteins | sample Connie_p1__metabat2_high_PE_006 | metagenome-assembled genome bin Connie_p1 | reverse complement strand
GAAGTTTTGTTGGAATTGTATGAAACAGGTAAAACCAAAGACAAGAGGTACAAAACAATAAATAGAATTAACATATATTACAGAGATATGTAGTCGTATATTCTATTTCAATCCGGTCTTACTTCTACAATTATTTCAATTTGCTCAATTGCATTTTAGATTTTTATTAGTAAATTTGCATCGGATTTCTTAATCAATAGTGCTTGATATTCGGTCTTTTTCTTTTTCATATTCCCTAATGAGACCGTTTGTAAAGCATTGTGGCAGATGTAATACTGTCCGGACTCTTATGGTTCATTATTAGCATTTCCAAGGGAATGAGCGAATGTTAAGGAAAAGAATAATGAACAATCATACATTTATTTTTATTTCATGAACAAATTTGTAGTTTATCCTACTTTGGTTGTCGCATTGATAACCGAAGGGGCTTTTTTTGCACCTATATGTGCGCAAGACAGGGCGGTGCAGACGATGACTCTCACTACACTTTACGACCTTGCCGATCAGCAGAGTCAGAAGGTAAGAGTTAGTGAGGTAGCTCTACGTGCAGCCGACGAAGGAGTAGCAGCAGCCAAATCGGCTTTGCTGCCCAGTGTGGATTTGAGCCTTCAAAGCAGTTATACGGGTAATGCCTTTATGCTGTCGCGAGGTTTTTCTGGTCATGGTACAACCGATTACATTGTGCCGGGTGTGGGAACTATTCCTGTAGCAAACGGCAAGCAGGACACTCCGCATTGGGGAAATAGTTTTACAGCTCAGGTCTCACAGGTGGTGTATGCCGGCGGTGCCATCCGTTCTGGCATTCGCATGGCTGAACTAGGAAGAGAAATGGCGGAGCTAAATGTAGAGAAGAACCGCCAGGAGATACGTTTCTTGTTGACAGGTTTTTACCTTGACCTCTGCAAACTGAACAATCAGGCAGAAGTGGTTCGGCAAAATATAGCACTGACACAAAAGGAGATTGAACAAATGAAAGCCCGTCGTAAAGAAGGTACAGTGTTACAGAATGACATCACCCGCTATGAGTTTCAGTTACAGAATCTTGAGCTTACGCTAACGAAGCTCAATGATGCTTCTAGTATCATCAACCACCAGTTGATCACGACACTTCATTTACCAGAGCAAACAGTTATAGTCCCCGATAAAAACGAACTGGACACAGACATAAATGCGCTTTCTGAAATCGCTGCTCAACAGACATGGCAGCAGACTGCATCAGACAATAACCTTGATATCCGTCAGGCAACCGTTGCCACCAATCTTACAGCGCAGAAAGTAAAGCAGGCTAAAGCTGCGTCATTGCCTTCGATAGCTATCGTGGCAGAAAATCGGCTCTTTGGGCCCTATGCGCAAGACCTCATACCGACGGATTGTAATGTAAACGTGTGGTTTATCGGGATAGGTGTAAAATTCAACCTTGGCAGTCTTTGGAAGAACAAGCACAATATTCGCAAGGCACGTATAGAACACCGGCAGTCACAGGAAACACTTGCCTTGGCACGTGAGGGAGTGAAGAATGGTGTACAGGCAAACTACACCAATCTTCTGACATCCTACGCCGAGGTGAAGACGCAACTGAAACAGACGGAATTGGCTAACCAAAACTACACCGTGGTACAAAACCGCTATCAGAATGACCTTGCCCTCCTTACTGACATGATTGATGCCTCTAACATGAAGCTCTCCGCCGAAATGGCACTGGTCAATGCCCGCATCAGTATGCTTTATCATGTCTATAAACTCAAATATGTAACAAATACTTTATAATGATGGAAAAGAACAAGATACACGTTTATTTATATAATGCACTCATCGTATTATGCCTTTTGGGCGGCGCAGTTTATGTGGTAAGTCAGTTTATACACTTCGGGAGTGGAGAATTTACCGACAATGCCCGTGTCCGTCAAAATATCGTGCCTCAGAGTAGTCGTATACAAGGTTTTATCCGTGAGGTACGTTTTACAGATTTTCAGCAGGTAAAGAAAGGGGACACACTGGTCATTATTGAGGATGCTGAATTTCGCCTACAGCTGGCTCAGGCTGAGACAGATTTGCTTCGAGCCGAACTGGGTTCACAGGGAACGGCAAGCAGCATCGTTACAACCAAGACAAGCATGACCATAACCGAAGCAGGCATTGAATCGGCACGTGTGCAGATGGAGAATGCCTTGCGTGAGGATAAGCGTTTCAAAAATCTTCTCAGTCAGGATGCCGTTACTCCACAACAATATGACAAAATACATACAGGATATTTGAGTGCCAAGGCAGCCTATGAACAGGCAGTCCGTTCACACCGGATGCAGTCGGCCGTGGTTGCCGAACTGGGACATCACCTTTCTGCTTCGGAGCAGGGCATAGAACTGGCTCGTCGGGCAGTAGACCTTGCCCGGCTCAACTTGTCCTATTGTTATATCATTGCTACTTGCGATGGTACTGTTGGTACAAAGGATATTCATGTGGGGCAACTTGTCAATCCGGGTCAAACGCTAGCCAGCATCGTTGACAATAATGAGCGTTGGATTGAGGCAAACTATAAGGAAAGTCAATTGCCGCATATTAAGGTGGGCAATAAGGTAGAAATTACAGCTGATGCCGTTCCTGATGTGGAATATACAGGTACCGTAGAACGCATCTCCGATGCTACCGGTAGTGCCTTTTCACTTATTCCTATCGACAATGCCACTGGCAATTTTGTGAAGGTGGAGCAGCGTGTTACTGTGCGCATCAAGCTTGATATAAACAGTGATGCCGCCAAACTAAAGAGCGGCTATAATGTGGAATGTATCGTGAAGGAGTAATGCATAATGGGACAATTAACTGAGTTTTTTATGAAGAGTGCCGGCGACCCTCCTCCTCACATGGCTTTTTCCATGCCGATGATGAAGGCATGGGTACCCCGCTGCATCCAGCCATGGCTGTACGTGCTAACCGCCTTTTGTTTCCAGTTCAGCGGTGGCATCTACCTTGGAGCGTTGGAGGGTATCCGTGGTACAACCAACTTCATGATTGAAGATATTCTCTTCCTGCTTTATGCCACACTTGCGGGCATGGCTGTCTATTTTCCTATGCTTTTCCGCATGAAGTTCCGTTTTACAAACAAACAGCTGCTTTGCGGTTCTGCAATCGTCCTGGGTATATGCAATATGCTGACAATGTATTGTCAGTCGCTTCCTGTACTCACAGTCGTATGTTTTGTAGCCGGAATGGCTAAGATACAAGGCACGTTTGAGTGTATGAGCAACATCCAGCTTTGGATTACCCCCCGCCGTGATTTTGCCGTCTTCTTTCCTGTGCTTCACATTATCCTGCTTACCGCCATTGAGGGCAGCGGATGGCTTGCAGCCTGGTTTGGTCATCATATTACTTGGCAAATGATGCACGTTTTTACTGTCGGCACCATGCTGTTTGTACTACTCACGCAGGCCGTCTTCTGTCGACCGTTTTGTCCCATGCCACAGCGTCTGTCGCTGAAAGGGATTGATTTCCAAGGTGCACTGCTTATCTGTGGACTGATGCTTGTAGTGTCTTACATCGTGGTGTATGGTGATCATTTCATGTGGTTCGAAACCTTCCATATGCGCCTTCTGCTCGGTATTGCAATCGCGCTTTTAGGTATGGTGCTTTTTCGTTTGCGCTATTACCGTTATCCTTACGTAGAGCTTAGTCTTTTCACACATCGCAACGTGATTCCTATTCTAATTGTTACTTTCTTTGCCGAACTTGCTTTCGGTGCAGAACATACAATGGAAGAGATACTTTACAGTGAAGTCGTTCGGCTGGAAGAATTGACTAAAGAGGTACAGTATATGTGGGCACTGCCCGGCATGTATGCTGGCATCCTGCTGGATCTTTATTGGCTGAAAGTTAGGAAATGGAAGATTTGGAAACTTTTTGGGATTGCTTTCATTAGCATTGCATTCTATGGTGTGTTAATGTACTTCACGCTGGACATGAATGTCAATATCGAACAGTATCGCCTTGCTATCTTCTTGCGCGGCTTTGCTTATGCCATACTTGCCCCGACGTTAATGTGGGCTTTAGACGAATCAGTACCCAGTCTTGAACAATTTTTCATGAGTCTATTTGTGTTCAATATTCTCCACATGTACTTGGCTGGTGCAGCAGGTTATGGCATTTATACCACCATCTTCTCGCACTTTATGAACGACAATATGGTGACTTACGGACAGCAGTTCACCCTCACACACTTGGATATGGTTCATTTCAACTTGGGTGAGTATATGGGGAATGATTTCCTGCACTCCATGATGATGGTGGCAATGAAGCAGGTGTATGGCTATGTTATCTGGTTTGCCTTGGCTCTTGCAACTTTCTTCCTGTTGTGCGACATTTCTACAGTACGTACAAATATCCGAAAAGTACCCCGCTGGCCGGTTTATGCCATCAAGTACCTTGCAAAAAGAAGGTAATAGACTTTATTTAGAGGTTACTTTACCTAATAGATACTTATCACAAGCCTGAACTTATGTGCCTGGTCCTTCGGGGTTTCCTGAATTGTTCCTGACTGCATCGAGAAGAGCCAGGCCTTGCTGTCCCTTGAAGGGCGCCACGGCTATCAGCTTCAGCACCGGAATGCTTGACTTGAGGGCCAGCACTTCCTCAGCAGCCATCATATCAAAGTCGAGGGCCATGCCGCAAAAATAAGTGTTCGTACCATTCCGGTGAGCTTGAAGGATAGTTTCTCTCAACCTTCCTCTTACTTGTGCTTGGTGGTGGGATAATTCTCTATGTCCGGTAAAGGCAACTGCCTTTGCTGCTGCCTTGTTGTATTTCTTTTCAATCATTGTCACGTTTTCAGGAGTTTGAACGTTTCAGAGTCTATTACGAGAAGTTTCTGAAATCCACGCAAGGTACCCTGACTCCAAGGGAAAAAGCCAAATACGGATGGATGAACAACCTGGTGCTCATCGTAAACACCCCCTGCCTGGAGTTCTGGTATCTGCTTCATTTCAGCAAGACCCACAAGTTCTTCCCGGATTTCAGCGCCATGGAGGCAACTCTGAGGAAGCAACCTGGATTGGAAGGATATGACAAAAGCGAAGGCTACTACAAGAAATCCCCCAATATCTACGATCGGCTGGGCGGAGAAGAAGGCATTCGGATGGCACGTAACCATGCTATACCTTTCTCATTGGAGGAAGCCAAATCAAAGGGCATATCTGAAATGAACAAATTCTTTGAGATTTTCGAAAAGTGACCCAACAAAAATGTTATGATGACGTATATAAGACACAGAAAAAAACATTATTATTCGAAAGTAATTCGTATCCGCAAAAGATACGGTGCCAGGTAGTACTAGATTCGAGCACGAAGGCTAAGTGGCATCTATATCTTTTCCTAATCTGAGTTAGACGGTTTATCTGTATATTGTCCAACAGTTTATTCAACAATTTGTCCAACAAAAAGAGGTGAAAACCATTGAGCAATCAACGATTTCCACCTCTTATTATAGTTTGCTAATCATCTATCTGATAGATAATTACATTTCTTCTACACTGGCCTGCGCCGCCGCAAGTCTAGCTATCGGCACTCTAAATGGTGAGCATGACACGT
>Connie_p1__coassemble_2234_pt1 | contig 11644 bp, 8 predicted proteins | sample Connie_p1__metabat2_high_PE_006 | metagenome-assembled genome bin Connie_p1 | reverse complement strand
CACATCCGCACCCCAATTACCGCCAGTCAAGCTCTTCCGCAATGCCTACCCCCCCTCCTTCCCGATGCCCTTCAGAAAATTAACCGACAGCAACCGATAGATTTAAAAAAAAGGCGTATCTTTGGCAAGAAAATCACGTTAAATTCTACTTTAATATATATAGTATATGAAAAAGATAACGATTGCCATCGACGGCTTTTCATCTTGTGGCAAAAGCACTATGGCCAAAGACTTAGCCCGAGAAATCGGATATATTTACATCGACAGTGGCGCCATGTATCGCGCCGTAACCCTCTATGCATTAGACAACGGATTGTTCCATGGAAACGAAATCGAAACAGAACGCCTGAAAAACGACATGCAGCAGATCCACATCACCTTCCAGCTCAATCCTGATACAGGCAAGCCCGATACGTATCTGAATGGCACATGCGTAGAACAGCGCATCCGCACCATGGAGGTATCTTCACACGTCAGCCCCATTGCCGCCCTCGATTTCGTACGCGAAGCCATGGTAGCCCAGCAGCAGGAAATGGGCAAGGCCAAAGGCATCGTTATGGACGGACGAGACATCGGTACTACCGTATTTCCGGATGCCGAACTGAAAATTTTCGTTACTGCCTCTGCCGAAATACGTGCACAGCGCCGTTACGACGAGTTGAAAGCCAAAGGCGAGGCAGCCAGTTTGGCAGACATCCTGGAAAATGTGAAGCAACGCGATTACATAGATCAGCACCGCGAAGTAAGCCCCCTAAAGAAGGCCGATGACGCCTTGCTGCTCGACAACAGCCACCTGACCATCGCCCAACAGAAAGAATGGCTGTCTGAACAGTTTCAAAGGATAATCCAATCAATCTGACCACCTATGACCCACATAGAAATTGATCACGAATCAGGCTTTTGCTTCGGAGTAGTGACAGCCATACATAAGGCGGAAGAAGAATTGGCCAAGGGCGGCATTCTCTACTGCCTGGGAGATATCGTGCACAATAGCCGGGAGGTAGAACGACTGAAAGCCATGGGACTTATCACCATCAATCATGAAGAATTCAAGCAGTTGCATGGCGTAAAAGTATTGCTCAGAGCCCACGGCGAGCCTCCCGAGACTTATGAAATAGCCCGTAAAAACGAAATAGAAATCATTGATGCCACCTGTCCGGTAGTGCTACGCCTGCAAAAACGCATCAAGCAAGCCTACATAGAAGAGAGTCAGAACAAAAAACAAATCGTAATCTACGGCAAAAACGGACATGCAGAAGTATTGGGGCTGGTAGGACAAACCTGCGGAGAAGCCATCGTCATAGAAAAGCTGGAAGAAGCCAAATCGCTGAATCTACAGCAAAGCATCTGCCTATACTCGCAGACCACCAAATCACTCGATGAATTTCGACAAATTGTGGAATACATCCAGACGCATATCTCGCCTGAAGTCACCTTCGAGTATTACGACACCATCTGCCGGCAAGTGGCCAATCGCATCCCCAACATCCGACAGTTTGCCGGTTCACATGATTTAGTGTTCTTCGTAAGTGGCAAAAAAAGTTCCAACGGCAAAATGCTGTTTGCAGAATGCCTCAAGGTAAACCCCAACTCCCACCTGATAGACAGTCCGGAAGAAATAAACCCTGCTTTACTGACCGGCGTACAGTCAATCGGTATCTGTGGAGCCACCTCTACCCCCAAATGGCTGATGGAAGAAATATCCAAAGCTATATATGATATTGTAAATTAACGAAAATTATTATCCACACCCTTAGCTTTTTGCTAAATTTGCGGCCATTACTAATAGATATAAAACAAATATTATGGGAATAGTAAAATGCATCGGTATTCTAACATCCGGAGGAGATGCTCCTGGTATGAATGCAGCTATCCGTGCGGTAACTCGTGCCGCCATCTACAACGGATTGGAAGTTAAAGGTATATACAGAGGCTACAAAGGATTAGTGACCGGTGAAATCAAAGAGTTCAAAAGTCAGAATGTAAGTAATATCATACAGCTTGGAGGCACCATTCTAAAGACAGCACGCTGTAAGGAATTCAAGACACCGGAAGGCAGACAGATGGCCTATGACAACATGAAGAAAGAAGGTATCGATGCGCTGGTAGTAATCGGCGGAGACGGCTCGCTTAGCGGAGCACGCATCTTCGCTCAAGAATTCGATGTGCCTTGTATCGGATTGCCCGGTACCATAGACAACGACCTTTATGGTACAGACACCACCATAGGCTACGACACAGCACTGAACACCATTTTGGATGCAGTAGATAAAATCCGCGATACAGCCACCTCGCACGAAAGACTTTTCTTCGTAGAAGTAATGGGACGAGACGCCGGTTTCCTGGCACTGAACGGAGCCATTGCTTCAGGTGCTGAAGCAGCTATTATTCCAGAATTCAATACTGAAGTCGACCAACTGGAAGAATTCATCAAGAACGGCTTCAGAAAATCCAAGAACAGCAGTATCGTACTGGTGGCTGAAAGCGAATTGACCGGCGGTGCCATGCACTATGCCGAGCGTGTGAAAAACGAATATCCACAATACGATGTACGTGTCACCATCCTGGGCCACCTGCAACGTGGAGGTAGTCCTACGGCCCACGACCGCATCTTGGCCAGCCGATTGGGAGCTGCCGCCATTGATGCCATCATGGAAGGCCAGCGCAATGTCATGATAGGAATAGAGCATGATGAGATAGTCTACGTACCTTTCACCAAAGCTATCAAAAACGACAAGCCCATTAAAAAAGATTTGGTCAATGTACTCCGTGCACTCTCCATCTGACAACCACACCCTTAAAACAACTGAAAGCCTCGCCTGTCGGTGAGGCTTTCTTGTTTCCGCACAGCCAGAATGAAAAAATACCCCAAAGCATCCCCGAAAACAATGACAAACTCAGATAAAGCTGAATAAAGCACTTCAACTTCCCAAACCAAACCGCATAAAGACCTCCCGAACAATCAATAAACAGCATCTAATATTTGGAAATAAGAAAGAAAACCGTGACTTTTGCAAATAAATAATCCAATATCACACCATTTTTATGAAACATCCTACAGCGAATTCCTCCCTGCATTTACAAGAACAACAGCTTCTACTACGCATGGAATATGAATACGAAAAAGAAGAATTCAAGCGACAAACAGAAACTATGGGTGTGGCACGCAAGGTAAAAAGAGGCTTATGCTGGTATCCCATTACGACGGGACGAAGCTACTACAATTCGCTCAACCAGCTGGTATTAGAAGTCAGCCGTCAGGAAGATACCGACATTGAACATAACTTTGAATTCGGACGCCCCGTATGCTTCTTCCGGCAAACAGCCGATGGAAGCATCTCATATTACCACTTTCAAGGCACAGTAAGCTATGCAGACGACAGCCGCATGGTAGTGGCGATGCCGGGCACAGGAGCCATTCTAGATCTGCAAGAAGCCGACCACCTGGGCGTGCAACTGTATTTCGATGAAACCAGCTACCGCACCATGTTCGACGCTCTCCATGCCGTGACATCTGCCAAAGGAAACCGGCTGGCCGAATTGAAAGAAATCCTGATAGGAAACGCCAGACCTGCTTTCAGAGAATTATTTCCTGCAAGATTTCCCTGGCTAAACGCTACACAGGAAGCAGCCGTCAACCGCGTGCTTTGCGCCAAAGATGTGGCTATCGTTCACGGACCTCCCGGCACCGGAAAAACCACCACCCTGGTAGAGGCCATCTACGAAACACTGCATAGAGAGCCACAAGTACTGGTATGCGCTCAAAGCAACACAGCTGTAGACTGGATTTCAGAAAAACTGGTAGACCGGGGCGTAAACGTACTCCGCATAGGCAACCCCACCCGAGTAAACGACAAGATGCTTTCCTTTACCTACGAACGTCGGTTCGAAGGACACCCTCTGTACCCCGAATTATGGAGCATCCGGAAGGAATTGAGACAGTTGGGCGGAAAAGCCCGTAAAGGCAATTACAACGAACGCGAAAGCATACGCAGCCGCATGTCGCGCTTACGCGACCGCGCCACAGCACTGGAACTGCAAATCAATACAGCATTGTTCGACAGCGCCCACGTGATAGCCTCTACCCTTATCAGCAGTAACCACCGGCTCCTGAACGGACACAGATTCGGTACCCTCTTCATCGATGAAGGTGCACAAGCCCTGGAAGCAGCCTGCTGGACAGCCATCCAAAAAGCAGACCGGGTAATTCTGGCAGGCGACCACCAACAGCTACCACCTACCATCCAATGCTGCGAAGCCGCTCGCCGAGGACTGGACCATACGCTTTTAGAACAGGTAGCCCTGCACAAGCCAGAAGCCGTATCTCTGCTAAAAATACAATACCGCATGAACGAGGCACTGATGCACTTTTCTTCCGAGTGGTTTTACAACGGATTGCTGGAAGCCGCTCCTGAAGTCAAGCACCGAAGCATTCTGGACTGGGATTCACCCATCACCTGGATAGATACGTCCGAGATGGAATTCAAGGAAGAATTCATCGGTGAAAGTTTCGGAAGAATCAACAAGCAAGAAGCCGACTTGCTTATCCGCCAACTCGAAACATACATCCAGCGCATCGGTAGCGAACGCATACTGGAAGAGCGAATCGACATCGGCATCATCTCGCCCTATAAAGCACAGGTGCAATACCTCCGGGCAAAGATTCGCAGCAATGCAGCACTCCGCCCTTTCCGCTCACTGCTTACTGTCAATACGGTAGATGGTTTCCAAGGACAGGAAAGAGATGTGATATTCATCAGTCTGGTCAGAGCCAACGAAAAAGGAGAAATCGGTTTCCTGAGAGATTTACGCAGAATGAATGTGGCCATCACACGCGCCAAAATGAAGCTGGTTATCCTGGGCGATGCACCCACTCTGAAAAGACATACATTCTACAAACGATTACTGGAATACATCACTGCACAGAATCAAACAGAATACACTGACAGCTAATCAACACAGCGGAATCAATGCTTGCAAAAGCCCTTATTCATCAAACATAATCAAAATGTAAAAGCATAACCAACACAGATTTTCAGGGAATGGGCGATTCAAGACTTTCAGAGCAGATGATAAAAAAAAGGAGTACCGCTGTACTCCAACCTTTGTTAACCTTAAATCTAATACTATGAAAAACACATTGCAAAGGTACGGCTTTTTCCACAACCTGCAAATTATACAAGAAAAAACGTATGCTATATAACATGAATTAAGAATAAAGGGCAGATTTATAAAATAATCCGCCCTTTATTTTAACAGTTCTGCCTCAACAAAACCTTTTATTCCTCATCCAAGAGAATTTCCAGAATCTGGCAAGCCGCCTTTGCCACCGGAGTACCCGGACCAAAGATAGCAGCCACACCGGCCTTATACAAGAAGTCATAATCCTGAGCCGGAATCACACCACCGGCAATCACCACGATATCTTCACGGCCTAACTTCTTCAACTCTTCGATAATCTGCGGCACCAATGTCTTGTGTCCGGCAGCCAGTGAAGAAACCCCTACTACATGCACGTCGTTTTCCACTGCCTCGCGAGCTGCCTCTGCCGGCGTTTGGAACAACGGTCCCATATCTACGTCGAAGCCACAATCGGCATAACCGGTAGCCACAACCTTAGCACCACGGTCGTGTCCGTCCTGTCCCATCTTGGCAATCATGATACGCGGCTGACGACCCTCCTGTTTAGCGAACTTCTCGGCCAATTCACACGCACGCTTGAAGTCCTTGTCATTTTTACTTTCTGAAGAATACACGCCTGAAATAGTTCTGATTATTGCTTTATAACGTCCTACTACCTTTTCGCAAGCATAAGAGATTTCACCCAGCGTAGCACGCACACGGGCAGCCTCCACAGCCAGTTCCAGCAAATTACCCTCACCGGTTTCCACACACTTGGTGATCGCTTCCAGAGCCTTGTCCACATCCGCCTGGTTACGTCCTTCCTTCAAGATTCTCAAGTTTTCAATCTGTTCCTGGCGCACCGCCGTATTGTCGATTTCAAGGATATCAATCGGAGCTTCTTTCTCCAGACGATACTTATTCACACCCACAATAGTCTGCGAACCACTGTCGATACGAGCCTGCGTACGGGCAGCCGCCTCTTCGATACGCATCTTAGGAATACCGGTTTCGATAGCCTTTGCCATACCACCCAGTTTTTCAATTTCCTGAATGTGTTCCCAAGCACTGTGAGCTATTTCATTAGTCAGAGATTCCACGTAGTAAGAGCCGCCCCACGGGTCTACGTTCTTACAGATGTAAGTCTCCTCCTGAATATAAATCTGCGTATTACGGGCAATACGGGCCGAGAAGTCGGTAGGCAAAGCGATCGCCTCATCCAGCGCATTGGTATGCAGAGACTGCGTATGTCCCAATGCTGCCGCCATTGCTTCGATACAAGTACGTCCCACATTGTTGAAGGGGTCTTGTTCTGTCAGCGACCAGCCTGAAGTCTGAGAGTGCGTACGCAAAGCCAGCGATTTAGGATTCTTCGGATTGAACTGCTTCACAATCTTAGCCCACAGCATACGTGCAGCACGCATCTTGGCTATTTCCATAAAATGGTTCGTACCGATAGCCCAGAAGAACGACAGACGCGGAGCAAACGCATCAATATCAATGCCTGCAGCCACACCGGCACGGAGATATTCCAAACCGTCGGCCAACGTATAAGCCAATTCGATATCCGCAGTAGCACCGGCTTCCTGCATATGATAGCCCGAGATAGAGATAGAATTGAACTTAGGCATCTTCTGAGAAGTATATTCAAAAATATCCGAGATAATCTTCATAGAGAATGCAGGCGGATAGATATACGTGTTGCGCACCATGAATTCCTTCAAGATATCATTCTGAATAGTACCAGCCATTTCTTCCAGTTGGGCACCTTGCTCCAGTCCGGCATTGATATAGAATGCCATCACCGGCAATACAGCTCCGTTCATGGTCATGGATACAGACATCTTGTTCAAAGGAATACCATCGAACAAAACCTTCATATTTTCCAATGAGCAGATAGATACACCAGCCTTACCCACATCACCTACCACACGTTCGTGGTCGGGGTCATAACCACGGTGAGTAGCCAAGTCGAACGCCACCGACAATCCCTTCTGACCACTGGCCAGGTTACGACGATAGAAAGCATTCGATTCCTCGGCAGTAGAGAATCCGGCATACTGACGAATGGTCCACGGACGCAACGTATACATTACAGAATACGGGCCACGAAGATACGGAGGAATACCTGCTGCAAAATCCAGGTGTTCCATTCCTTCCAAGTCTTCTTTGGTATAAACAGGCTTCACTTCAATGTGTTCCGGCGTTTTCCAGTCAGCATGGATGCCGTTAGCCTTTTGCCACTCAGCACCGTTGACAGGCTGAAAAGCAGCATAAATATCTAGGTTTTTAAAATCTTTTCTCATGACTAATTCGTTAACTCAATAACTTCTTGTTATAATCTCTCAAGGTTTCCAGCACATTTACGCGCACATGGATGAAGTTTTCGATGCCTGCAGCCTTCAGTTCCTCCATGCAAGCCGGTGCACCGGCTACAATGAACATGGCACGTCCGTTCAAAGCCTGGAAAGCAGGAACAGCATATTCAGCGTACTCATCATCGCTAGAGCACAATACCACCACGTCAGCCTTGGCAGCCATAGCCGCTTCCACCCCTTCTTCTACCGTGGCGAAGCCCAAGTTATCTACCACCTCATAACCGGCACAAGCCAAGAAGTTACAAGAGAATTGCGCACGAGCCTGACGCATAGCCAGATTACCGATAGTCAGCATAAACGCCTTCGGACGCTTGCCGCTGGCTTCCGTTTCCAGTCGCAAAGCTTCAAATTCGCTGGCCGCACGGTCAAAATTCAGTGTAGGCACATCCTTTTCGCACGTATCCTGTCCGCCGCAGCAGCATTTTTTCTCCACCGGCTGTTTGCCGTCGGCCTTTTCGTTAAAGTTGGGGAACTGGTTTGTACCCAGCAATACCTCCTTGCGTTTGGCCACGGCAGCATGACGGGCTGCATTGCTTTCATTAACGGCAGCCTGCACTTTACCAGCTTTCACAGCCGCATAGAATCCGCCCACTTCTTCCACAGCGAGGAAGAGTTCCCACGCCTGTTTGGCAATAGCTACGGTCAGATTTTCGATGTAATAAGAACCGGCAGCCGGGTCAATCACCTTATCAAAGTGAGATTCCTCCTTCAGCAGCAACTGCTGGTTGCGAGCCATGCGTTCAGAGAACTCATCCGGAGTCTGGTAAGCCTGGTCGAACGGCACCACCGTCATAGAATCCACACCAGCCAATGCCGCACTCATAGCCTCAGTCTGCGTACGCAGCAGATTGACATGAGCATCAAACAAAGTCAGATTAAACGAAGAAGTCTCAGCGTGCACCTTCATCTTGGCAGCCTCCTTGTCGGCAGCCTCGTAAGAAGCCACGATATTGGCCCACAGCATGCGAGCCGCACGGAACTTGGCTATTTCCAGGAAATAGTTCGAGCTGATACCGAAATTAAACTTGATGCGCTTGGCCACCTCTGCCGCCGGAATGCCAGCTTCGGTCAGCTGGTTCATATACTCGTTACCCCACGCCAAGGCATACCCCAACTCCTGGTAGATATACGCACCGGCATTATTGAGTGTAAGCGCATTGACATGAATCACTCTATATAACGGAAGAGCAGCCGCGGCCTCGATCAGCGCCTTGGCCGAAGCCACCAGTTCGCCCTTCTCCTTGCCTTTGGCCAGCATCTTATTGAGATAATCAAAATTGATAGAACCCTGCAATTTATTCAAGTCATATCCCTTCTTCTGGTAATACCCTACCAGCAGCGTAGCCAGTTCGGCCACGTGACCTTGACAAGTAGCAAAGTTCAGTTCCACACAATCCGCGCAAATATCCTTCAGCAAAGTTTCAATAAAAGCTTCGCTCAAATCTTTAGCCCGAAGATGGAATGAAAGAGAATCAACACCTTTATTCAGGATATCGAGTGCTTTGGCATTGGCTTCCGTAGGGTCTTCCACCATGATTTCCTGGCGCACCAGCCATTCGTTGTTGTTTTTCTTGGTACCTCTAAGGTAAGGGAACTCGCCCGGAAGCGCATTCACGGTCTTCAGACCCTCCAGGTCTTCCATCCGGTAGAAAGGTTTCACCTTGAATCCTTCGTTTGTCTTCCAAACAAGTTTCTTCTCGAAATCAGCCCCTTTCAGGTCGGCTGTTACTTTTTCCATCCACTTTTCGGTGGAAACCGGAGAAAAGTCTGAGAAGAGTTTTTCTTTACTGTCTGCCATAGTTTATTAAATATTTAAATAGATGAATACTATTTATTGTGTCAACAATAGTAGTGCAAATATACTGAAATAGTTGATATAAGGCTTCATTTTATCTTTTTTTTCGCACCTTTAAGAGTCAAAGATAAAAAATGCGGTTTTGTTTTGCCACGTGCCACCGATTGAGTACCTTTGCACGAAAATTCAAAAACTATTGAGATAAGTAAAGATTAACTATGAATTGGTTAGACAGTTTGTTATGGGATCCCTCATCAGTGGCTCACATCGTCTGCTTGTATGCATTCGTTATCTCCGTGGGCGTGATGCTGGGTAAAATCAAGATTTTCGGTGTATCGCTGGGCGTTACGTTCGTGCTCTTTGCCGGCATCTTGATGGGACATTTTGGTTTTACGGGCGAAACGCACATCTTACATTTCATCCGTGAGTTTGGTTTAATTTTATTTGTATTCTGCATCGGTCTTCAGGTAGGACCCAGTTTCTTCTCCTCTTTCAAGAAAGGAGGAATGACGCTGAACATGCTAGCTGTGGGTATCGTAGCGCTCAACGTAGTAGTGGCTTTAACCATCTATTTTCTGGCCAACGGCCAAGTGGAGCTGCCGATGATGATTGGTATTCTCTACGGAGCTGTAACCAACACGCCGGGTCTGGGTGCTGCTCAGGAAGCCCTGAACCAACTTAACTACACGGGCGACCCCATTGCCTTGGGTTATGCTTGCTCCTATCCGCTGGGTGTGATTGGCATCATCGGCTCCATCATTGCCGTGCGCTACATCTGCCGTGTAAACTTCAGCAAGGAAGAGCAGGAATTGCAGAACCAGTCTTCAGACACGAAGCACCAGCCTCATATGCTGCATCTAGAAGTTCGCAACGAATCCATCAATGGCAAGACCTTGCTTCAGGTAAAAGAGTTCCTGGGACGTCCGTTTGTATGCTCACGCATCCGTCACGAGGGTCACGTAAGCATCCCCAATCAGGATACCATCTTCCACATCGGCGACCAGCTTTTCATGGTATGTTCAGAAGAAGATGCTGCAGCAGTAACAGCCTTCATCGGCAAGGAGATTCAGGTGGATTGGGAAAAGCAAGACACTCCGCTGGTATCTCGCCGTATTCTGGTAACGAAATCTGAAATCAACGGCAAGAAGCTGGGCGACCTGCATTTCCGCAGCATGTACGATGTCAACATCACCCGCGTCAACCGTTCCGGTATGGATTTGTTTGCCGACCCCAGTCTGGTGTTGCAAGTAGGCGACCGTGTCATGGTAGTAGGTCAGCAAGACGCAGTAGAGCGTGTAGCCAATGTATTGGGTAACCAGCTGAAACGTCTGGATACGCCGAACATCGTAACCATCTTCGTGGGTATCTTCATGGGTATTGTATTGGGCAGTCTGCCTATCGCCTTCCCCGGTATGCCTACTCCGGTAAAACTCGGTCTGGCCGGCGGTCCGCTGGTAGTAGCTATCCTGATTGGCCGTTTTGGTCATAAGCTGCACCTCGTGACCTACACCACCATGAGTGCCAACCTGATGCTGCGCGAGATAGGTATCGTACTCTTCCTGGCCAGCGTAGGTATCGAAGCCGGTGCCCACTTTGTGGAAACGGTAGTCGACGGCGACGGATTATACTATGTAGGTTACGGTTTCCTGATCACCGTAATTCCACTGCTGATTATCGGAACCATAGCCCGTCTGTATTTCAAGGTAAACTACTTCACCCTGATGGGTCTGATAGCCGGTAGTAACACCGACCCCCCCGCACTGGCTTATTCTAACCAGACAGCAGGCAACGATGCCCCGTCGGTAGGTTACTCTACGGTATATCCGCTGACCATGTTCCTGCGTATTCTGGTAGGCCAGATGATTCTGCTGACCATGATGTAATAATACCTCTCCCCTCTACGGGAGAAGCCATCCTAATAAACAGAGCAGCCTATGCCGCGCGACTGTCATCGTCCAGGCATAGGCTGCTCTGTTTATCTATTCCCCCTTAGCTGCAAAAAAATCCACCCCTGTGACCTCTCTTCAGACCTTTATGATGTACCTCCGCTGAAGAAGGCATAAAGCAAGGACGAGAAGAAGAAAAATACAGAATAGCCCGCATGCTAAAAGCTCAAGGCGTACTCACCGAAATAATCTCTCAAAGTACCGGTCTGACAGAAGCAGACATTCTAGGAATCGTGTAAAGCCAGATAAAGGCGAGCTAACTAAAACGGTAGCTCGCCATACCCTTCTGCTTCCGCTTCCCCCAGCATCTCATCAAGCTGCAGATTTTTCAAATCTTTTATCTTGCTGCGATACAATTGTTTGATAGCCTCATCCTCTAACTCCCTCCGCCTGCGTTCGCTCAG
>Connie_p1__coassemble_2057_pt1 | contig 12988 bp, 8 predicted proteins | sample Connie_p1__metabat2_high_PE_006 | metagenome-assembled genome bin Connie_p1 | reverse complement strand
CCCAATCGTGTGTACAGGCACCCAACTGCAAGCGACCGAACATGCCCCGTGAAGAGCTGGCTCAGGTACAGGCCAAACACATGGCTGTAGACTTGGGTTTGGACGAAGCTACCACACAGCGTTTTGTAGAAGCGTATTGCCGTTGTCAGAAAGAAATTTGGAACTTACGTCCGCAGTATGGCAAGGAACGTAAGAAACCTTTAGCTTCGGCTACGGAAGAAGAAATCGGGAAAGAACTTCAAGACCGCTTTGCTCACAGCCGTAAGATTCTCGACATCCGGGAAAAGTATTACAAAGAATACAGCCAGTTCCTGACGCAGAAACAAATCAAGCAGATCTATCAGCGGGAAAAGAAGATGATGAACTGCCTCTCTGCCCGTAAGAAGAATGCCAAGAAGCGTTAAGATTTGCTCTGTTTCCACTTCATATCCACTCCGAGTCCTACCACTCGGAGTGTGGATATGAGGTGGTTAGGAGAAGAGCAGGAGAGAGGGGTTATTTATTGGTAGTATAGACAGATATATCTTTTTATCCTCCTTTCTTCCAGCAAAATCCAATCAGGAATTCTCGTCCCCTGATGCGTTGCATACACTGTACAGAGGTCAGTTCATTATGTATATTATAACCATACTCCTTTTTATTCAGCAAATTAGTAGTCTGTACATATATCTCAAAGTCTTTCCAGCCGTAGGTCAGTTTGGCATCCAGCATCCATGTATCTTTATAATTGTTTTCAGTGATTTCATTCCGGTAGTATTCGCCGGAAAGCGTGAAAAAGAGATTCTTGACAGGCCAGAAGTTCAAGTCTGTGGTATGCAGCCAATTGTCCAGACTCTCGTTTCCTGATATTTCGCTTTCCAAACGAGAAAAACTATAGCTGACTTTGTACATCCAGTCCATCCAATTACAGGGCTGTCCGCTGACCTCCAGAGCCATATTTCCGGCGGAAATCCGGTAATCCACCGCTTGTCCTTCTGTAATGAGTGCCATGTCCGACAGTGAATAATTGGCGTTTAGCGCCACAAAGCCTTTCAAAAAATCCAAACCCTTGCTGGCATTTCCCAGCACCAGCCATGATTTGGAAGACACGGGCGCGTATTTATAGGAATACATCAGATAACTGTCGGCAAAGTTCAGCTGCCTTTGGTAAGGCAGTTCATTCCATGCATGCAACACATTGATATTGGCAAAAAACTCAGCCAACGTGTATTTATAGTCAAGGCTTCCCATAACTGATTTGTATTTTTCCCTGCATATATATAGCTTCTGCATACAGGTTGGAATCGTTTAGCATACGTCCTATTGCTTCTACATTTTTATAAATGGAATCTGCTTTCGTATACCAAGACTGAAGGTAATACATGAATCCCAATTGGTTGTAAGCCCTCCCCAGTAATACATGATTATTAGATTGCCGGGCATACATGATTGCCTTGCTGTAGTTTTCCACAGCATGTACCGGTTCTTTCATATCTCTATAGACACTTCCTAATAAATAATAGGCTCTGGCTTGTAAGGCTGTATTGTGCCGTTTGTTGAAATATTTAATGGCTGTCTGTATGAGTGAATCATCTTTCTGAATGATGAAATTTTTATCGCGAGCCTGTGTCAACAGAAGAATATAATAGGCATAATCTGGCATCGTATTAATTTGTTGAGGATTTATAGATTCGATAAGTTTCAGCGCACTGTCCGGTCTGCTTTCCATCAATGAATCAATGGAGGTAAGCGTAGGGCTGAATGCATCGTGTCTGGAGCACGACACAAGAATAAAAAGAAAGAATAATGCAATATATAGTAGTGATTTCATCGTAGATATTTGCTTATAATGTGCAAATGTAATTGAATAAACCGATTTTTCAAATATAAAAATCCGGAGAAGCTAAGTGAGAACTATAAACGCCGTCGCCGTTTATATAAACAGCACTGCCGTTTGTATAAACGGCGGTGTCGTTTGTATAAGCAGCAGTGCCGTTTATAGTTTTATCTCAGCTTCTCCGGATTTGGAAACAGGCAATAAAGAACTTAGGGGATAGCTTTCCGCATTTCCAATGCCTTGTTTTCGGCTTCCTCCATGATTTCGCGTTCGCCCGGTCCTTTGTCGTTGATGCCGCATAGGTGCAGGATGCCGTGGATGATGACGCGGTGCAGTTCGCGCTCGTAATCGTTGCCGGCAAACTGTTCGGCATTGGTGCGCACGGTATCCAGGCTGATAAATAGGTCGCCGCTGAGGCGGTTTCCCTCGCAATAGTCAAAGGTGATGATGTCGGTGTAGTAATCATGTTGCAGATACTGGCGGTTCACCTCCAGAATCTTCTCGTCCGAGCAGAAGATATAGGCTATCTCTCCTACACGTTTTCCATAAGTGGCTGCTACAGCCTTAATCCATTCCGTAGTCTCACGTTTCTTGATGGCGGGCATATCCACGCCGTCGGTCTGGTAACTAATCATTGTATGTAAAGTTTTGGTTTATTCATAGAAAAACAAATAGCTGATGAAGATGGCAGCGATGATGCCCGAAAGGTCGGCCAGCAGTCCGCAGGTCACGGCGTTGCGGGTGCGGGTGATGCCCACGCTGCCAAAGTATACGGCCAGGATATAGAAGGTGGTATCGGAGGCCCCGCGGGCCACGCAACTCATGCGCCCCACCAGCGAATCTGCCCCGTATTCTTTCATGGTGTCTATCATCAGTCCGTTGGCGCCGCTGCCGCTGAGCGATTTCATCAGGGCGGTGGGCAAGGCTCCCACAAAACTGGTATCTACTCCCAGCAGGCCGACCAGCCAGCCGATGCCGTTGACCACCCCATCCATGGCTCCCGATGTGCGGAATACGGCAATGCCTACCAGAAACGCCACCAGGTAGGGGATGATGCGCACGGCGGTGGCAAAGCCTTCTTTGGCACCTTCCACAAAGGCATCGTACACATTGATGCGTTTTTTTACTCCCCATAGGATGAACACCAGGATGATGCTGAACAGGATGATGTTGGCAGCCAGCGTGGAGTAGGTGCCCATGGCCTCTTTGCTTACCTGGGTGGACAGTCCTATCAGCGAAGAGAAGCACAGGGCAATGCCGCCCAGCAGGATGAGCACCGGACGGCAAAGCAGGCGGATGCCTTGCGACCAGCTCACTACCGTAACCCCTACCAGTGTGGAGATAGTGGTGGTAAGCAGCGTGGGGATAAAGATGTCTGTGGGCTGGGCCGCCCCCATCTGTGCCCGGTACACCATGATGCTCACCGGAATCAGAATCAGTCCCGACGTATTCATCACCAGAAACATAATCATCGGATTAGTGGCTGTATCTTTCTGCGGATTCAGCTCTTGCAGTTCCTTCATGGCTTTCAGCCCCATAGGGGTAGCGGCATTGTCCAGCCCCAGCATATTGGCCGACAGATTCATGAAGATGCTTCCCAGGGCCGGATGTCCTTTCGGTATGTCGGGAAAGAGGCGGCAGAACAAGGGGCTCAGCCAGCGGCTCAACGCTTGAATCATGCCGCTTTGTTCGCCGATTTTCAGAATGCCCAGCCACAGTGCCAGTACCCCCGTCAGCCCTAAAGAGATTTCGAAGGCATTCTTGGAGGAACTGAAAGTGGCGTTGACCAGTTCGGTGAAAATGGCGGTATCGCCCCCAAAGAGCAGGCGGAAAGACGCTGTAAGAAATGCGATGACGAAGAACGCCACCCAGATATAACTTAGTACCATGGTATCAAAACGTTTTTGCAAAAATACGGATTACTTTGGTAGTTTTGAGCATTGCCAGTTGTTTTTGTACTTCTTCTGTACGATTTATGCCTTTCTATTTCCTAAAAGATGGTTTACTTTGTATAGGTATAGTTATGCCTTGCAGGCACAACTGTCTGGTATGAATTTAAATAAAAACCTTAAATAGAAAAGATGATGGATTTTTTGAAATGGAAAGTAGGAGCAGGTTTGCTCCTTGGCTCTTTGTGGTCGGCCGGTGTGGCGGCTCAGATTGTGAAGAACGAGCGTCTGCTCTCTTTCGAGGAACCGCAGGCTCCTGCCTATCTGGAAGCAACGGCTTCTGAACTGGGCATCAGTGACGAACATTACAAGGATGGCAAGCAGAGTTTGAGCTGGACTTTCGAGCCGGGAGCAGTGCTTACCATGAAACGCGATTTGAAGTTTGAGTATAAGGACCCCACCGGAAAGGATTTGTATCTTTCGGCATTTATCGTGTGGGTGTACAACGAAGAAGCGCAAGACAAGCAGATAGAGTTTCAGTTTTACAAGGATGGCAAGCGGTGTACGTCCTTTCCCTTCGGTATCAATTTTACCGGATGGCGGGGAGCCTGGGTGTGCTACGAACGCGATATGCAGGGCACGCCGGAAGAGGGGATGAACGAACTGCGTATCGTGGCTCCCGATGTGAAAGGCAAGCTGTACTTCGACCACGTGGTGACGGGCAGCAAGGTGGACGCCCGTCAGCAGACAGCCGATGTGCAGGTGCCGTTCGTGAACAAGGGTACGCAAAACCATTGGCTGGTGATTTACGAGCACTCATTGTGGAAACCGGAGATTCCGCTGGAAGCGATGACCGAACAGAAGAAGGCCGAAATGCACCGGATAGAAAAACGTTTCGTGGATATGCTCTATACCCCCTCGAAACTCACCGAAAAGGAACTGAACACCTTGCGGAAGAAGTATGGTTTCTATCAGATTACGTATAAGAACGGCAAGGTGAGCGGGGTGCCTGTATTCATGGTGCGCCAGGCAGAAGCCTACGAGCGCATGATTCCGAATTGGGACAAGGATATGTTTACCAAGCTGGGCGTGGAGATGAAGGAGTATTTCGACCTGATGCGCCGCATAGCCACCGCTTATCGCAATGCGCAGAAGCCGGCCGATAAGGAGGAACTGAAACAGATGTTCATGGCCATGTACGACCACATTACCGACCAGGGAGTGACGTATGGCAGTTGCTGGGGAAATATCCATCACTATGGGTATAGCCTGCGCGGATTGTATGTATCTTATTTCTTGATGAAGGATGTGTTGCGCCAGGCAGGACGCCTGGAAGAGGCTGAACGCACGCTGCGCTGGTATGCCATTACGAATGAAGTATATCCCAAGCCTACGGTGAACGGTATCGATATGGACTCTTTCAATACGCAGACGCAAGGACGCATTGCCAGCATTCTGATGATGGAAGATACACCGGAGAAATTGCAGTACCTGCGTTCGTTCTCGCGCTGGATAGATTATGGTTGCCGTCCGGCCGACGGATTGGCAGGAGCCTTTAAGAAAGACGGAGGGGCCTTCCATCACCGCAACAATTATCCGGCGTATGCCGTGGGCGGACTGGATGGTGCCACGAACATGATTTATCTGCTGAGCGGTACGCAGTTCAAGGTATCGGAACTGGCACATGAAACGGTGAAGCGGGTACTGATGACTATGCGCTTTTATTGTAACCTGCAGCAATGGCCGCTTTCCATGTCGGGACGTCATCCCAATGGAAAGGGAAAACTGATTCCCATGCAATATGCGGTATTGGCTATGGCGGGTACGCCCGACGGGAAGCAAAGCGTAGATGCCGATCTGGCTGCTGCTTACCTGCGACTGATTTCGTATACGCAGGCTCCCGATAAGGATGCGCCCGATTATATGCCCAAGTCTTCGGTAAAGGAAGAAATGAAGATGAAACAGTTGTTCGAGGCTCAAGGTATCCGCGCGGAAGAGAATCCGCAGGGCAATCTGGCCTTGGGATATGGTTGTGTATCGGTGCAGCGTCGCGACAACTGGGCAGCTGTGGTTCGCGGACATTCCCGTTATCTCTGGGCTGCCGAGCATTATTTGCCGGCCAATTTCTACGGTCGCTACCTGGCTCACGGCAGTATGCAGATTCTTACGGGTAAACCTGACGAAATGGTAACATTCAAGACCAGCGGCTGGCAGGAAGCCGGATTCGACTGGAACCGCATTCCGGGAGCTACTTTCATTCATCTGCCTTTCGAGCAACTGCGTGCCCGGGTAATGAATGTGGATAAATTCTCTGGAATGGAAGAAATGCTTTATTCCGACGAGGCTTTTGCAGGTGGTTTGTCGCAGGCCAAGACCAACGGTAACTTTGGTATGAAGCTGCACGAGCATGATAAGTATAACGGTACGCACCGTGCCCGTAAGTCGTACCACTTCTTCGACGGTACGATTGTATGCCTGGGTTCGGATATTGAGAACCAGAATGCTGATTATCCTACGGAAACAGCTGTTTTCCAATTGGCTGCTACCGATACCGATAAATTGAAATACTGGGAGGCCTTCCAAAGCAACGGACAGACTTTCCTCGACCCGAACGGGGTGGGCTATTTCATTCCGAAACAGGGCATGAAGAATGTGCGTTTTGAGAAGAACTTCCCGCAAGTAACCATTGGCGAACGCAGCACCAAGCCTACGAAGGGCAACTGGGTATCGCTGACGTTCCAGCATGGCAAGGCTCCCAAGGGCGCTTCGTATGAATATGCCGTATTGCCGCGTACCGATGAAGCGGCACTGAAGCAGTTTGCCAAGAAACCGGCTTATAAAGTGTTGCAGCAAGACAAGCAGGCACACATTGTAAGTTGTCCGGCCGCTCGGATTACTTCTTATGTATTGTTTGAAACTCCGCAGGCATTGCCCGCCGGCTTGTTGCAGAAGGCCGATACTTCGTGTTTGGTGATGATTCAGGAGCAGAAAGACAAAGTGCTGCTGACCGTAGCCCAACCCGACCTGGCCCTCTATCGCGGACCGAGTGATGAGGCTTTCGACGAGAACGGCAAGCGCATCGAGCGCAGTATCTATTCTCGTCCTTGGATTAACAATCCCAGCGGTGAAATTCCTGTAACTGTTACCTTGAAAGGAAACTGGCAGGTAGAGGGAACTCCGCTTTGTCAAGTTATTTCGGCAGACAAGAAGCAGACTGTCTTGCGCTTCCTCTGTAAGGATGCTGCCAGCTTTGATGTGGAACTGAGAAAAGTAAAATGATTATGACATTGAAAAATACTTTTCTGGCATTGGCTGCATTGGCTCCCGCTTGTGCGGGAGTCGCTCAGCAGCGGCCCAATATCTTGTATATTCTTACCGACCAGCAGACGGCTACGGCCATGAGTTGCATGGGGAATACCGATGTGCATACCCCCAATATGGATCGCTTGGCAGCAGCCGGTATCTTGTTTCGTAATGCGTATTGTTCGGCACCACTGAGCGGACCTTCGCGTGCTTCCATGTTTACGGGCTATACCTCGCACGAGATAGGTTTGGCCAAGAATAATATTCCTATGCCCGATTCGGTACGCACGCAAACGCTGGGTACGCTGATGCAGCAGGCAGGCTATGAGTGTGCCTATGCCGGCAAATGGCACGTGCATACGGCTTCCATGCCCGACGGTGAATTTGGCTTCCATACCCTGCATCCGCACAACGATAACGGATTGGCAGAGGCTTGTGTGGATTTTCTGAACCGGTCGCACCGGAAGCCCTTCTTTCTGGTGGCCAGTTTCGATAATCCGCACAATATCTGTGAATATGCCCGCAGCCAGAACTTGCCTTTTGCCGAATTGGCAGAGTTGCCGCAAGACGAATGGCCGGGATTGCCGCCTAATTTCGCCAAGAATCCCTATGATGCCGATGTGCTGGATTATGAGCAAAGTCTGAACTATTCGGCTTATCCTACCCGTAATTTTACACCCGACCAATGGAGACGCTATCGCAGTGCCTATTTCCGACTGGTGGAGAAAGTGGATGCCGAGATAGGAAAGATAGTAGATGCTTTGGACAAGCGGAATCTTTGGAAGAATACGGTGGTGATTTTTGCCAGCGATCATGGCGACGGTATGGGGGCGCATCGCTGGAATCAGAAGTCGGCCCTGTACGAAGAAGTGGTGAATGTGCCGTTCATCGTGTCTTTGCCCGGCAAGAAAAATGCAGGGCGGGAACTGCCGCAACTGGTGAATGCCGGGGTGGATTTCTTTGCATCGGTTTGTGAATGGGCAGGCATTGACCTGCCGGCCCACCGCTACGGAGTATCATTCAAGACATTGGCAGAACAGGGTAATGCAGAGGCAGTTCATCAGCCGTTTGTGGTGACAGAGACGATGTTTGACAAAGGAAAACAGACGCGTGGCTGGATGGTGCGTACCCCTCGTTATAAATACGTACTCTATGATAAAGGGGCTTATCGCGAGCAGTTCTTCGATATGGAAAACGATCGGGGAGAGATGCGAAATCTGGCCATTGAGAAGAAATATCAGCAGCAAATTCTGGAACACCGCCAGTTGCTGCAGGAATGGATGAAGCTGCACCACGTGGCGCAAATCCGTCCGGAAGTGCATTTGATTCCCGGGATTATTCCTCAGCAGAACAAATCTCAAAAATAACTCTCAGTAAAAGCAGGAATAGTATTTAAACAGTTTCTAAAAAAAGCCGATGACTCTTTTCCAGTCATCGGCTTTTTTTTTATTCATCGTTTCAACGCTCGAATCAAAGTTTGAACAGCCGTCTGATAGGTATCCAATCGGTTGGCTTTATGGATGGCTTTTTTGGCTTTCCGGTCTGCATAGGGAAGCAGATATTCCCAGAACCCTTTCATCTTGCCCAGCAGTTGTAAATCGCCTCCTTGCAGCCGGTTTCCATAGTGTGAAAACACATCTTGATGCAGAGACTCAATTCGTTCGGCCATTTCTGCTTTGGAAAGAGTCTTCCCTTGCTGAAACTCCAAAGCAAGGGCAGGATTGGCTAATAATCCTCTGCCTATCATAATGCCGGCCAACTTGGGAAAGCGCTCGATCATCCGATTTATATCTTCTACAGTAAGCACATCGCCATTATAGAAGAGGGGATGTCGGCATGCTGTATAAAATGTTTCAAATGCTTCTAAGTCTACCTCTCCTTTATATTGCTGTTTACCGATTCGGGGATGCAGAATCAGGTGCGACAAGGGTAATTCATTCAGGAAGGGGAGTAAAGCCAACGTTTCCTCGTTTCTTTCCCATCCCAATCGCATTTTTACGGAAAACCGCACGGTGGGATATGTCTCAATGGCTGTAGACAGCAGTGTTTTTACTTCTTCCGGGTAAGGCAAGATGCCCGAACCGTTGTGCCTTTTGGCCAGCATTGGAAAGGGACATCCCAGATTGATATCTACCTGCTGATACCCTTTGGCCAGAAAAGCATCCATAATCTGTATGAGTTTTTCCGGGTTGGGGGCGATGAGCTGCGGAATGAGTTTCAGACACCGGTTGTTTTCGGGCTCAATGTCGCGAAGATCTTTCGGGCGCACTTCCCCATGCTCTACTCGTGCAAAGGGGGTATAATAATACTCTACGCCTCCAAAAAAGCGTGCATGAGCCTGCCGATATACGGCATCTGTATATCCCTGCAGTGGGGCAAAATGAATGGGGTATGCGTTGAATGTCATATTATCTATCGTAGTAAGTTATGGTTTTTCCAGGCTGAACACCACCGGCTGGCCATGTTGGCAGCGGATGCTAAGTATCGTATTGCCTTCCTGATTGGTCAGACTTACCTTATTGTTGGCTTTCTGTATCTTCCACAGGCCCTTCAGGGTTATCTGTTTTTCGATGACGCGGCTGGGTTCTTTGGTGGTATATGTCTTTTCACTGATGTTCAGGTTGGGGTCGCATACACTGAACTGCACTTCTTTTCCTGTTGTGCGGTGCATCACCATGGTTTCGGCAGGAAGAGCGAGCAAGTATTCAGAATGAGCCGGTTCCATCGCTTCGAATACGGCATAGGCTGTGGTGCCGCTTTCTTTGTCGGCCACGATATGTGCCTGCTGATTGCATTGAATCACCTCATACGTATCTTGTGCCTTCTGTTTCAACTGTTCCTCAGTGGGCTGAATCCATACCATATATTCATAAGAAGCGTTCTGCGGGGCTTTGCCGTGGTTAATCCAGGCAGAAGAGAAATCGCCCTGCGTGGGTTTCCGGGTCTTTTCATGCAGCGATTGCTGGGTGGCAATCTGTACGTTTACTTCTCCTTGCTTCACGAAATAGTGATTCTTATAGCCATCTTGCAGGTGTATCGGCTTTTCGGCCGTAGCTTGCAACTGTTGTTGCAGGCCCAGTTGGTTTTGCAGTTGTCCTTCTACATAGATGGGGCGTTTGTCAGCCAGAAACAGGCTTTGGAACAAGGTGGTTTCCGTGGGATAATCAGCATTGCTGTTGCTGATGCCGCTGCCGAGGCATATCATACGGTTATCAAAGCAGAACACCGATTTGCGCGCCACGAAGTCTTTGGTAAAGTTCTTCATGTCCCGCTCCATCAGCTTCATGGCAAACATACCGTCTTTCCCGTCCAGCGTAGAGCTGCCCGAAAAATTCTCGACAGAATGGGCCATGGTAGTAGAATAGGGGGCGTCGAGCAATTCGAACGGCAGGTGAATGGTAGTGGTGCCCGGCAGTCGGTTCCAGTCCCATCCGTCTACCTGATAGCCGCTGGCTTTGCGCGAGGGCTGTCCCATTATCTGTGCCGATCCATAGCTCTGATAGCGTCCGTAGCGGTTATCTTTCACATAGATTTCGCTTCCCCACACATCGGTGGTATATCCTTTCAGCGTCACCATCCAGTTGTTGCGGCGGAAGATACCAGCCGAGCCGTAGTTGTAGACAAAGAATCCTTCGGGAGCAGCCGCCGGCTGTATGCCCTGTTCCTTGAAGTAGCGTGCCAGCGGTGTTTCTTCTTTGCAGAGGCGCAGATAGTCGGCTGCCAGCTCATGGTCGAATGCGCGTCCTTTGCCCGAGAAGTCGCCCGACAGTGCCAGGAAAGCAAAGGCGGTGATGTCTTCCTCTCTCATGGTGCCGCCAAACGGGTGACGTCCGCCGATTCCTGTGCCCCATTCATATTTGTTGGAGTAATTGCGCATAGCCAGGAAAGCAGAACGCAGGGCGTAGCGTGCCCGGGGTGTCAAGGCATACGAAGTGCCGTTGGTCAGGTAGATAAACTGCCCAATCATGGCCAATACACCGGTGGTATAGGCCGGATAGAATCCTCCGTGGTGGAAGGTAGTTCCGTCTACTTTGATGCCGCCGATGGTGCCCGGCGTATAATTCAGTGAAGTGGAAATCCAGCGCGAGAGTCCTTTCAAGGCTCTGGAGCGTTCGTTCATGTTGGGTTGCAGCAGCGCAGAAACAGTTTTGGCCATCAGCAAGGTATGCCAACTGTCCAATAGCTCATCGCGGCCATATTGATACGGCTTGCGTGTTTCCTGCAGGGCCGACCAGAACGTCAGTGCGCCGATAATCTTGTCTCTTGCCGGATTCAGCCAGATGGCATCGCGCATCAGCCAGGCTGTAGTGTAGATTTTTCTCACCTGATATCCGTAATGGTGGTTGGTTCCCATGCCGCTTCCCCAGGCAAATCCCTGATCGATGGCATAGTTCCACACAGTGAAGTAATTCTTCATGGCTTCCGGAGAGCGGTTGTAGTAGGCATCTTGCGCAAATCCGCAGAACATGGCTTCCAGGTCGTTCCATGACATTTCCCCTTTCTTGCGGTTCAACTCATCGGGAGCCACTATCGGGGCACCGGTAAATCCCTGTTCCGACGGTTGTATGTTGGCCTTTTTAAAGGTATTGTAGGCTTTCTTGATGTCTTTAGGATTGGCAGCTTGCTCTTTTAGCAGGCTGGAAAGTTGTTTTTCCACGAAGATCAGTTCTTGTTCCTGAGCAGGTGTCAGGGTTGGCAGCGGCAGGTCGTATTCATACTGTTCCCATTCCCATACCCGGCACCAGTGCCATAAGTCGCGATACGATAAGGAATTGTTTGTAGGCATCTGATAGTCGGGTGTGGTACGGTCGTTTACCTTTTTTATCGGAAAAGTGAGCCGGTCCAGAAAGACACGTCCGTTCCGGTTGGGAGCCACCACCCGGATGCTGCCCAAGGTCGGTTGTTTCTTCTCACCCTGCATGTGTTTGAAGCCTATCCAGCAAGCCCTCCATCCGGAAGAAACCAGCCGGAAGCCGAAGTGATAGGATACCTGGCCTTCGGGTGTCAGAAATTCAAAGCGCAGAGAGTCTTGCTGAGGCTGTTCGTTGTAAATCCACAGATAGATACCGCTGTTGTTCTGTGCTTTTTCATCCAGCGTCAGCGGAGCGTCTAAAGCGATGTGGAGGCTGCTGCCCGGTTTGTATTTCCATTCCAGACTTTTCAACCCCTCTTTATAATAGCTAGAAGATAGTTTCAGACTTTTCTTTTCAGAACTTTTAAATTGGGCAGGAACCCGTTCTTCAAATCCGAAGAACTGGGGTGATACTTGTGCAGTTACTGTTTGCAGTACACCTCCCAGGCAAAGTGACAGTAAATAACGTTTGATGCGCATAGTTATTTCAGATGTTGTGATATAGGGTTAGATAATAAGCAAAGGTAGTTATTTTTGTTTTTTTATCCATGGATTCATAAGGAAAAGTCCATGGATTCAGTGTTAGAAACAATAAGTTGAGGAATCAAAATCCATGGAGAAATCTGGACTGTAGGTTGGTGAACGGTAAGCTACAGGTGTCTGATTCTACAGCTACATCTAAAGAATGTTGAAGCTGTAGCTTGATTTTCTCCCATATGAAGGCTGTGCTCGGTAGTATGTTTCACCTTTCACTGTTCACCATTATTTGTTGATAATCAGCAGTAAATGATGAATGGTGAACGGTGAACGGTGAATGGTGAAAGATAAAAGATAAAAGATAAAAGATAAAAGAGTAATCCCCTAGTATAGAAAAACAAAGCCCGGAACAAATGTCTGCTAGGTGGGGCAGCTGTTTACTCCGGGCAAAGTCTCTAAGCTTGTTTACTATACGGTTACCAACCCGGGTTTTGTCCTAGGTTGCTGTTCAGAATCTGTTCAGACAAGAGGATGGGATAGAGATACATCTTATCTTCCCAAGGTCTTTTTTCCAGCAATACCTTTTCGTACTTAAAGCTACCGTCCGATTGTTTGGTAATCTTGGTGCGATAAATGTTTTGAGTCTGTTCA
>Connie_p1__coassemble_1721_pt1 | contig 15833 bp, 13 predicted proteins | sample Connie_p1__metabat2_high_PE_006 | metagenome-assembled genome bin Connie_p1 | reverse complement strand
GTTATTTTGTATGGCACAAATATATGCAATATTGCAGTACTATGTATTACAAAGTACCTTATTTTAATATATTTTTAGAAACAATACGGTCGTGAATGTAGAAATCCCGGAAAAATGAAAAGTAACCGACGGCCAAAGGCAGATGCCTCGGAAAAACGGTGACAATGGTGACGATAGTGACGATAGTGACAATAATTCTCGCCTCTTAAGCGTTACTTTATGTTTATAAATCAGAAATCAAAGACTCATTTGTGTGTATCCACTGACTTTTTTGCGAAAAAATGCCTACCTTTGCTGTGCATTAATAGTTTACGAAAAATAGAACAAAGATATGAAATTTTTAGGAATAATTCCGGCAAGATATGCCTCTACACGCTTTCCGGCCAAACCGTTGGCCATGCTCGGAGGTAAAACGGTGATTCAGCGAGTATATGAACAAGTATCGGGCGTGATGGACGATGCTTATGTGGCTACCGACGACGAGCGCATAGAAGCGGCCGTAAAGGCATTCGGCGGAAAGGTGGTGATGACCTCGGTACACCATAAAAGCGGCACAGACCGTTGTTATGAGGCCATGACCCGCATAGGAGGACAGTTCGACGTAGTGGTGAATATTCAGGGGGATGAACCCTTCATTCAGCCCTCGCAGCTGCATAGCATACAGGCGTGTTTTCAGGATCCCGCTACGCAGATAGCCACGCTGGTGAAGCCCTTCACTCCGCAAGACGGGCTGCAGGCGCTGCAGAACCCCAATTCGCCCAAGGTAGTGCTTGATAAAAATCGCAATGCCCTGTATTTCAGTCGCTCGGTAATTCCCTATTTGCGAGGTGTAGACTCTGCTGAATGGCTCAGCCGGCACACTTATTATAAGCACATCGGACTGTATGCCTACCGTACCGAAGTGCTGAAAGAAATTACAGCCTTGCCGCAATCATCGCTGGAGCTGGCAGAGTCGTTGGAACAGCTGCGTTGGCTGGAAAACGGCTACGTCATCAAGGCAGGCATCACGGAAGTAGAAACTATCGGTATCGATACGCCGCAAGATCTGCAGCGTGCCGAGGAATTTCTGAAACAGCTATGATAGACCGTACCATTCAGCCGCCTATCTGTCAGCCGGAGCAGCTGGCAGTGCCGGAGCCCGAAGTGAGGGTGCTGCCCAATGGGGTGAAACTTTATTTGCTGCATGCAGGCGATAACGAAGTAGTGCGTTTGGATTTGCTCTTTGGCGGCGGACGTTGGCAGCAAGATTGTGTGCTGCAAGCACTTTTCACGAATCGCATGCTGCGCGAGGGTACACAACGGTTTTCTGCCGCGCAGATAGCTGAAAAACTGGATTATTACGGGGCGTGGTTGGAACTGTCGAACGCTTCAGAGCATTCGTACGTTACACTCTACTCGCTCACCAAATACCTGCCGCAGACGCTGGAGGTGCTGGAGTCGATGATTAAGGAAGCCACGTTTCCAGAGAAGGAACTGACCACCATACTAGAGAACAATATCCAGCAGTACAAGGTGAATTGTTCGAAGGTGGATTTTCTGTCGCACCGCGGACTGGTACAGGCGCTTTACGGCGGAGAGCATCCGTGTGGCAGGCTGGTACAGGAGGAGGATTACCGCCGCATCACGCCTGTCTTGCTGGGCGATTATTACCGCCGTTTTTATCATGCCCGTAACTGCACGATATACCTCTCCGGACAGATTACTCCCGAGGTGTTGCGCCGTGTGACGGATGCCTTTGGCGTGGATTCCTTCGGGCAAGACGACAGACTGCCGGTGAAGCGCACCTTTCGGCCCGAGACAGCTGCTGCGAAGCGTATCTTTACTCCGCGAACCGATGCCTTGCAAAGCGCCGTAAGGCTGGGTATGTTGTCGCTTTCGCGCCAGCATCCCGATTACTTGCGTGTAAGGGTGCTCAACACCTTGCTGGGAGGTTATTTCGGTAGCCGCCTTATGTCGAACATCCGTGAAGATAAAGGATATACCTATGGTATCTCATCGTCTATCGTGCCTTATCCCGACCATGGTATGTTTGTGATTTCATCGGAGACGGCCAACGAGTATGTGGAGCCGCTCATTCGCGAGGTGTATCATGAGATAGACCGCCTGCAAAACGAGGTGCCGGCGGCCGAAGAACTGCAGATGGTGCAGAATTATATGTTGGGAGAGATGTGCCGCAGCTATGAGTCGGCTTTCTCGCTAGCCGATGCCTGGATACATGTGCAGGTGTCGGGGCTCACATCGAGCTATTTTGAAGATGCTTTGCAGGCAGTGAAAAACATCACGCCGCAAGACATACGCGACCTGGCTGGCCGCTACCTGGACAAGGAAGCGCTGAAAGAGTCGGTGGCGGGTGTTAATGTATAAGAAATAAAACAGAAGTAATTGTATAAATAGGTAAACAGAAGTAAGAATGAAGCATATCTATCTGGTGGCGGCTTTCTGTTGTCTGACGCAAGGGCAGGCCGTGGCTCAGCAGAATGGCAGGGGAATCTTCGGTAAGCTGAAGGCTCCGGCTGAAATAAAAATCGGTACATATACATTTAAAGACGGCAGTGTGTATACGGGCGAGATTAAAGGACGAAAGCCTAACGGCAAGGGAAAAACCTCGTTTCAGAACGGTAATGTATATGAAGGTGAATATGTAAAAGGACGTAGGCAGGGGCATGGAATCTTTACCTTTGCCGATGGCGAACGCTACGAGGGCGACTGGTATCAAGATCAGCAGCATGGTAGGGGTGTGTTCTATTTCTTGAATAACAATCGCTACGATGGCATGTGGTTTCAGGATTATCAGCACGGCAAGGGGGTGATGTATTATTACACCGGCGATGTGTACGAAGGTGAGTGGGTGAACGACAAACGCCAAGGACAGGGCTCGTATACCTGGAAGAACGGCTCGAAGTATATAGGCGGCTGGATGGCCGACCGGAAAGAGGGCGAGGGTACCATGGTGTGGAACGATGGCTCTAAATACGACGGACAGTGGAAAGCCGATATGCGCCAGGGAAAAGGTACTTTTGAGTTTACCAATGGAGATAAGTATGTGGGCGACTGGCTGAATGATATGCAGCATGGGCAGGGTACCTACTTCTTTCAGAATGGCGACCGCTACGAGGGCAGTTACCTGGATGGCGAACGCACGGGCGAAGGGGTGTATTACCATGCCAACGGCGATAAGTATGTGGGAACCTTCAAGGATGGCGCCCAAGATGGTAAGGGTACTTTTACCTGGGTGAACGGAGCCGTGTACGAGGGCGAATGGAAGGATAACCAACGCAACGGTTATGGTACCTACCGATGGGGCATCGGCGACTCGTACGAGGGCGAGTGGAAGGACAATAAATTCAATGGTCAAGGTACATTAATTCAGACGGACGGCACCCGGTATACAGGTCAGTTTGTAAATGGACGTGAAGAAGGCCAGGGAGTGTATGAAGATAAGCAGGGAAACCGTTTTGAGGGGACTTTCAAAGCCGGTAAAAAAGACGGTACATTCGTGGAAAAAGATAAAGAAGGGCGTATTATCCGGCGGGGAACCTATAAAATGGGACGTATCGTAAATTAAATTATTATGCGAATCAGGAGTTAAAGGAGTTATCGCTTCGCTGGGAGTTAAAGGAGTTAAGCCGGATGCACCGCAAAGATTTGATATACGCTCCTTGTATTCGGATAGCATTTAGTAAGTCATTTGGCTTAACTCCTGAACGGAGCGAAGCGGAGTGGTAACTTCTTTAACTTCTTAACTCCTGATTGGCATTATTTGTAATTTATCCCGTCTGGAGGTTGCTTGTTTCGTTAATATTTTGTAACTTCGCCGCGTCAAATGTAAAAAAAATAAATGAGATGATAGCTAAATTTTCTAACTGGTATTTCACAAAGAAATCACTCCCGCATTGGGGTATTCTTATTCTGGACTGTGTGATTGTGGGATTCTCTGTTTTGTTGGGAGAATTCTTTGAAGCGAATCAAGTAATTTATTTACATCATTTGCCTGCTGTTCTGGCAGGGATGCTGATTACGGTTTTGCTCTTCTGCTTGTCTTTTAGAATCTTTCATACCTATACCGGCATTGTGCGTTATTCTACCTTTGTCGACTTGCAGCGAGTGGCATTGGCTGTACTGGTGGGTTCGTTGCTCACTTGGGTAGTGTCTGCCTTGCTTTCTTCGGTCGAAGCTATCGACATGCCCAGCTTCTTAGGGGTGTGTATCCTCTTTGTTATGGCCACACTGCTGATGTGGCTGGAGCGCGTTACTGTGAAGCGCCTGTTCGACAGTTTCCGGATAGATGATGCCGCGCCGGTGGCTATCTACGGAACCAAGGCCGGCGGTATCAGTCTGGCCAAGAGTTTGACCGGTACGGATGAAAAACGTTACCGACTGGTGGCTTTCATCAGTGATTCACCCGATATGAAGGGCACTTATCTTATGGGTAAGAAGGTGTTTATGAACGGCGAGGGCATTGCCGAACGCATGCGCGAAATGGGAGTGCGTATCTTATTGGTATCGCCTCTGAAGAGCGAACTCTTCCGTAATAATCAAGCCATGATAGACGAATTCATTGCAGCTGGCATCACGCTAAAGATGATGGCAGCCGCACAAGAGTGGGATGGTAAGTCTAAACTGACGCATCAGCATCTGCACGAGGTGGAAATCGAAGACTTGCTGCCTCGCGAAAAGATAGAAGTAGATATGGATGCCATCGCCAAGCAACTGCGTGGAAAGAAGGTGCTCATCACTGGAGCGGCAGGTTCTATCGGTAGTGAAATGGTGCGGCAGGTAGCCCTCTTCCAGCCGGCTTCGCTGATATTAATCGACCAGGCCGAAACGCCCATGCACGACATTCGTCTGATGATGCTTCGGCAATTCTCGGATATTCAGTGCGAAACCATCGTCAGCAGCATCACGAATCAAGAGCATATGGAGAAGATTTTTGCAGCTTCCTGTCCTGATTATGTATTTCATGCCGCCGCCTATAAGCATGTGCCCATGATGGAAGACAATCCCGGCATTGCGGTGCAGAATAATATCATGGGGACGCGCGTCATAGCCGATTTGGCCGTGAAATACGGTACTAAGAAATTTGTGATGATTTCTACCGATAAGGCTGTGAATCCCACCAACGTAATGGGTTGCTCGAAGCGTATCTGCGAAATCTATTGCCAGTCGCTGAATAAAGCCATCCAAGAGGGTAAGGTAAAGGGCGTGACCCAGTTTGTTACCACCCGATTCGGCAATGTATTGGGCTCTAATGGTTCGGTAATTCCTATCTTTAAGGAACAAATCAAGAAGGGAGGTCCTATCACGGTGACACATCCCGATATCATCCGATTCTTTATGTTGATACCCGAGGCCTGTAAGTTGGTGCTGGAGGCAGGTGCTATGGGCCACGGCGGAGAAATCTTTGTGTTTGATATGGGCGCACCGGTTAAAATAGTAGATTTGGCCAAGCGCATGATTCAATTGTCTGGAGCGCACAATGTGGAAATCAAATTCTCTGGTCTGCGCGAGGGCGAGAAGCTCTACGAAGAGGTGCTCAACGATGCCGAGAAAACCAAACCTACGGTACATCCCAAAATTATGGTGGCCAGTGTGCGTGAGTACGATTATGAAGTAGCTTGCCGCAACGAACAGCGTCTGCTGGATGCGTCGCATTCATTCGACGATATGGCCATTGTGAAGATAATGAAAGAGATTGTACCGGAATATAAGAGCCAACACTCCAAGTATCAGACATTGGATGCAGTCCGCTAACTTACAGTTTGTTTGGATATATGAGAAAAGTAGCATTAATAACCGGTATCACAGGGCAAGACGGCTCTTACCTGGCCGAGTTTTTGATAGAGAAGGGATATGAAGTGCATGGTATCATGCGCCGTTCGTCGTCGTTTAATACAGGAAGAATCGAACATCTCTATCTCGACGAGTGGGTGAGGGATATGAAGAAAAGCCGGTTAGTGAATCTGCATTGGGGCGATATGACCGACAGCAGTTCGTTGATTCGTATCATCATGGAATTACGTCCGGCAGAAATCTATAACCTCGCAGCACAAAGCCATGTGAAGGTATCGTTCGATGTGCCGGAGTATACAGCCGAGGCTGATGCCGTGGGTACGCTGCGGCTGCTCGAAGCAGTGCGCATTTGCGGATTGGAAAAGGAATGCCGTATCTACCAAGCTTCTACTTCCGAACTGTTTGGCAAGGTGCAAGAGGTGCCGCAGAAGGAAACGACTCCGTTCTACCCGCGCTCTCCGTATGGCGTGGCCAAGCAGTATGGCTTTTGGATTACCAAGAATTACCGCGAGAGTTATGGCATGTTTGCCGTAAACGGTATTCTCTTCAATCACGAAAGCGAGCGCCGGGGCGAAACGTTTGTTACCCGCAAGATTACCTTGGCTGCTGCACGCATCAAACAAGGGTATCAGGATAAACTCTATTTGGGGAATCTCGATGCACAGCGCGATTGGGGCTATGCTAAAGATTACGTAGAATGTATGTGGCTGATGCTTCAGCATTCCACGCCCGAAGATTTTGTCATTGCCACCGGCGAGATGCATTCGGTGCGCGAATTTACTACGCTGGCATTTGCTCACTTGGGCATCGACCTGGAGTGGAAAGGCACCGGGGTAGATGAGCAGGGCATCGATCGTGCCACCGGACGGGTGCTGGTAGAGGTAGACCCGAAATATTTCCGTCCGTGCGAGGTGGAGCAGTTGCTGGGCGACCCTACCAAGGCGCGCACACTGCTGGGCTGGAACCCCACGAAGACTCCTTTTACACAGCTGGTGAAGCTCATGGTGGAGCATGATATGAAGTTTGTAAAGAAGATACATTTGAAAGCAGAAGTATGATGAAGCTGGATAGTAAGATATATGTGGCCGGACACCGCGGAATGGTGGGTTCGGCCATTGTGCGTGAATTGAAGCGCCAGGGATATACGAATATCGTGACGCGCACACACGATGAACTGGATCTCACCCGGCAGGAGGCCGTGGAGCGTTTCTTTGCTGAAGAACGTCCGGAGTATGTATTTCTGGCCGCAGCCAAGGTAGGAGGCATTATGGCCAATCAGTCGGCACTGGCCGATTTTATGTACGAGAACATGGTGCTGGAGATGAACGTGATTCATGCTGCCTGGAAGAACGGTTGCCGGAAGCTGGAGTTCTTGGGGTCGTCGTGCATTTACCCCAAACTGGCACCGCAGCCCATGCAGGAGAATTGCCTGCTTACTTCTGCCCTGGAGCCTACCAACGAGGCGTATGCACTGGCCAAAATCAGCGGACTGAAGTATTGCGAATACCTCAACCGTCAGTATGGTACGGATTACATCTCGGTGATGCCTACCAATCTCTACGGACCCAACGATAATTATCACCCCACACGCAGCCACGTGTTGCCGGCACTGATTCGGCGCTTTCACGAGGCCAAGGTGGCCGGACTGAAAGAAGTGACTTGCTGGGGCGACGGAAGTCCGTATCGCGAATTTCTGTATGTAGACGACTTGGCCAACCTCTGTGTCTTTCTGATGAATCACTACAGCGGAAACGAAACGGTCAATGCAGGAACGGGGAAGGAATTGACTATCCGGGAGCTGACCGAGAAAGTGGCTCGTGCAGTGGGGTATGAGGGAGCTATCCTTTGGGATACTACCAAACCGAATGGCACACCGCGTAAATTGCTCGACGTATCCAAAGCCACGGCACTGGGCTGGACGTATCGCACGGAGCTGGACGAAGGGATTCGCTTGGCATACCAGGATTTTCTGGCCCGATTTTCTGACTGATTTTTCTGCCCGGTTTTCTAATCAGATTTTCTGACTGATTTTCTGCCCCGGTTTTTCTGACTGATTTTTCTGACCGAATTTCTGATCGGTTTTCTGACCGAACTTCTGGCCGATAAAGGATTCTCCGGCAATTAGGCAGTGCTGTAGCTTTGGGCTGCATTTGTTTTACCATTGCTACAGCATTTGCTTACTATTGCTACATCTTTCTATGCTCATTGCTACAGCATTCTGTCTTCATTGCTACAGCTTTCTAAGCTCATTGCTACAGTATTCTGTCTTCATTGCAGCAGCCTGTCTTTTTTCATTGTTACAGCTTTCTAAGCTCATTGCTACAGCATTCTGTCTTCATTGCAGCAGCCCGCTTTTTTCATTGCAGCAGCTTTTCTGTCTTCATTGCAGCAGCTTTCTAAGCTCATTTCAGCAGTTTTCTAAGCTCATTGCTTCAGCTTTCTGTCTTCATGCTGTTTATCGCTGCTGCTGCACCTCTATCCTGAAGCCAAATGCCCCGTTGGCCGATTTCAGTTCAAAGGCTCCCTTGAAGTCGTTTCGCTCCCAGGGCAGGGCAGCGGGGTTATACACCTTTCGGCCTTCCTTATTATATTGGCCATACGTGTGGATGCGCCAGCCGTTTTTCAGTCGGAAACTGCCCATTTGCAGGGTGGTAGGGGTGCTTCCCCACATTCCGAAACTGCCGATGCCTCCGAATGCAGAGGCAGTAAAGAATCCCCCGTCTGAAAGGCCTTGCGTATACAGCGTGCTGTTATCCAGCCGAAACAGCCGATTGTAATCCTTGCTGGCATCCGGCACTTCTAACCGATACTCCGAAAATCGGGGAGGAGCCTGCAAATTCATCAAAGTCATATCTAGCAGGAATCCCCCAAAGCTTTTGGTGGCAGGCTGCCATTCTATGTTCTCTTCGTTTTGGGCATGAGCCGTGGCCATTCCCAGCAGCCAGCAGATGGATATCAGCAGTTTTTTCATGTGCACAGATGTATTATGTCAATTAAGTACAGGCAAAGATAGCGATTCTGTATGAATTCTAGTGTATTTTTAGTACTTTTGCACCCTTTAAGGTATCAGAAGCTGTTTTTAATTTTATCCCAGCTTCTCTATGTGCAACGATTAAAATCACTAGAAAAAACGATAGAAATATGAAGTCCGACATTGAAATAGCTCGTAGCATCGAGTTGAAGAAAATCAAGCAAGTAGCAGAAAATATCGGAATCCCCAGAGAGGAAGTCGAAAATTATGGGCGCTATATAGCCAAAATACCCGAACACCTCATCGACGAAGAAAAGGTGAAGCAAAGTAATCTGATTCTGGTAACGGCCATTACGGCTACCAAAGCCGGAATCGGTAAGACTACGGTGTCCATTGGTCTGGCATTGGGGCTGAACAAAATCGGCAAGAAAGCGATTGTAGCCTTGCGCGAGCCCTCGTTGGGTCCCTGTTTCGGCATGAAGGGCGGCGCCGCAGGAGGTGGCTATGCACAGATATTGCCTATGGAGAAAATCAACCTGCATTTTACAGGCGATTTTCATGCCATAACTTCGGCCCACAACATGATTTCGGCTTTGCTCGATAATTATATCTATCAGCATCAGGCAGAGGGATTTGCCCTGAAAGAGATAGTATGGAAGCGGGTACTCGACGTGAACGACCGCTCTCTGCGCAGCGTGGTTACCGGCTTGGGCCCTCGTACCAATGGAGTGACGCAGCAGTCGGGTTTCGACATTACTCCCGCCTCGGAGCTGATGGCTATTCTGTGTCTGTCTACAGATACCGACGACTTGCGTAGAAGACTGGAAAACATTATTTTAGGCTTCCAATACGATGGTACGCCCTTTACCGTGAAAGATTTAGGAGTGGCAGGTGCCATTACCGTACTGCTGAAGGATGCGGTTCATCCGAACCTGGTGCAGACCACCGAAGGTACAGCTGCCTTTGTGCATGGCGGTCCGTTTGCCAATATCGCTCACGGCTGTAACTCGATATTGGCCACCAAGATGGCCATGACTTTCGGCGACTATGTAGTGACCGAAGCCGGATTCGGAGCTGACCTGGGTGCCGAGAAATTCTATAATATCAAATGCCGCAAAGCCGGATTGCAGCCCAAGCTTACCGTAATCGTGGCCACGGCGCAAGGATTGAAGATGCATGGAGGAGTGCCTCTGGACAGCATCAAAGAACCCAACATGGACGGATTGAAAGAAGGGTTCGGCAATCTGGACAAACACGTGCGAAATCTTCGCTCTTTCGGACAGACAGTGGTGGTGGCGTTCAACCGCTTTGCGGCCGACACCGACGAAGAGGTAGAGGCTATCCGACGCCATTGTGAAGACGAACTGCAGGTGGGCTTTGCCATCAATAATGCCTTTGCCCAGGGCGGCGAAGGGGCGGTAGATTTGGCCAATCTGGTGGTAGAAACCCTTGAAAACAAGCCTTCAGAGCCTTTACGCTTTACGTATGATGAAGGCGATACCGTGGAGCAAAAGATAGAGAAAGTAGCTTGCCGTCTGTATGGCGCCAGCATGGTGACCTATAGCAATGCTTCGCGTGCCAAGCTGAAAGCCATTGCTCAGATGGGTATTTCGCATTATCCTATCTGCATTGCCAAGACGCAGTATTCTTTCTCTGCCGACCCCAAGCTTTACGGAGCCGTAGATAATTTTGAATTCCACATCAAAGACATTGTGGTGAACAACGGTGCCGAGATGCTGGTAGTGATAGCAGGCGAAATCTTGCGTATGCCGGGCTTGCCGAAGGTGCCGCAGGCCGAGAAAATTGACATCATTGACGGATTTATTGAAGGACTGTCTTAAAAAAGAGTAGTTTATACGCTTTGTCGCCCCGTTTGCTATCTTTGCCTACAGCATAGCGCAAGGCTATGGTTCTGTATTTATCGGATGTGGGAGATTGTAAAATTTTAGGCAGTGAGGCTGTTTATTTCTTATTTCTACTTTAGAGATAAGGAATAGACAGCTTCTTTTTTGTTTTCCGGAGAAGGAGGGCAAAGCGCTCCCTTCTTTCCACCTTCTTCCGTTTCGCAGGGGGGTGCCCATTTTCATTTGTCAGTTCGTCAGTTTGTCAGTTCGTCAGTTCATCAGTTCGTCTTGCCCCATTTTTCATTTGTCAGTTCGTCAGTTCGTCTGAAAACGTAAAAAGCCCTGATGCAGATCGGCTCTTTCCTCTTATGAAACATAAAGGACGACATTCCCATCAGCACCAGGGCACCATAAAAAAAATCCCTTCCGCACTCTGCGTGGCGGGCAGGTATTAATTATATTTTCAATACGCAAAAATCGGATAATTCTTCATCAGCTCGTTCACGTGAGCGCGTACTTCAGCGATGACAGCCTCGTTGTCTACGTTCGACAGCACCTTCTCTATCATCTCAGCGATTTCCACCATCAAGTCCTCCTTGGCACCGCGAGTAGTGATGGCTGGAGTACCCAGACGGATACCCGAAGTCTGGAAAGCCGAACGGCTGTCGAACGGTACCATATTCTTGTTCACTGTGATGTCTGCCGAAACCAATGCTTTTTCAGCCACCTTACCCGTGAGGTCGGGATACTTGCTGCGCAGATCCACCAGCATGGAGTGATTATCCGTACCGCCCGATACGATGGTAAATCCGCGTGCCATGAGTGCGTCGGCCAGTGCAGCCGCATTCTTTTTTACCTGCAGGGCATATTCCTTCCATTCCGGTTGCAGAATTTCGCTGAAAGCCACCGCCTTGGCAGCGATTACATGCTCTAGCGGTCCGCCCTGTATGCCGGGGAACACGGCCGAGTCTAGCAGTTGCGACATCATTTTTATTTCACCCTTCGGAGTCTTCTTGCCCCAGGGGTTGGGGAAATCCTTGCCCATCAGAATGATACCACCGCGCGGACCTCTCAGCGTCTTGTGCGTGGTAGAGGTTACGATGTGTGCATATTTCACCGGATTATCCAGCAGTCCGGCAGCAATCAATCCTGCAGGATGCGCCATGTCGATCATCAAGATAGCTCCCACCTTGTCGGCTATCTCGCGCATGCGCTTGTAGTCCCATTCACGAGAGTAGGCCGAGCCGCCGCCGATAATCAGTTTCGGCTGTTCTCTCAGAGCCACTTCCTCCATCTGGTCGTAATCCACGCGTCCGGTTTCCTGATTCAGATTATATTCGCAAGGAGTGTAGATGATTCCCGAGGTATTTACCAGCGAGCCGTGCGACAAGTGTCCGCCGTGTGCCAGGTTCAGCCCCATGAATTTATCGCCGGGGTTCAGCACAGCCAGGAATACGGCAGCATTGGCCTGCGCGCCAGAGTGTGGTTGCACGTTGGCCCATTCGGCACCAAATATCTGTTTGATGCGGTCTATGGCCAGCTGTTCGCTTTGGTCCACCACCTCGCAGCCTCCGTAGTATCGTTTGCCCGGATACCCTTCGGCATATTTATTCGTCATGCACGAGCCCATGGCCTGCATTACCTGTTCACTGACAAAGTTTTCAGAAGCAATCAGCTCGATGCCTTTCAGTTGTCTTTGGTGTTCTTTTTCGATGAGATCGAAAATCAAATCATCTCTTTTCATGTTTACACTAATTATTATATTTAAGATTAGGCACTGTAGGCCTGTTATCACATGTGTCTTCTATTTTCCTTTCCATGGGAAAGGTTGCTTTGTATTTCTGCAAATATAGGGTAAATATTTGAATAAATGTCAGCTTTACGGCGTATTTTCCTTTCAGAAAAACATTTCAGAAAATATTTCAGAAAAATATTTCAGAAAAATATTTCAGAAAAACATTCCCAGCGAAAAACTCAATACATTGTCGCGTCGGTGAAAATGCATTCCCTTGCCCGCTTCCTGTGTCTGCGGGGTACCGTCGTGGGCCGGTATCACGTAGGCTATGCGCTTCGAGATATTGTGCAGTCCGATGTCGTAGCGGAAGTCGAAGAATACCTTCGAGATGGTGACTGCCACCCCGAACGTGGCGCTCAGGTTGAATCGTCGCAGCGTCTCGCGGATATTATCCTGGTCGAAATTATTGAAGCTCACCTCGCTCTGCCCGGTGAGCAGGCATCGCAGTTTGGGCCCGGCAAATACGCCCAGGCTGTAGGGTCCGCTTTTAATGAAGTTATAGCCGTAGATTACGGGTATGTCGATGCTGTGAAGCGACGAGGTAATCGACGCCTGTTCGGGCATCCAATGTTCGGGCGCCCCCTCGGGCTGCGGTTTATCGAAAGTGATATCACAGCGGTTCACATTGTACGAAATCTCCGGCTGCAGGTAATGCCGTCCGAAGTTTATCCGCATAAAGGCCGCCCCGAAGTATCCGATTTTATAGTTATTCTGCACCTCGTCTACGGGCACCCCGTTCACCTTGAAGTGCGGAATCAGAAACAGCGAAGCCGTAAATCCGCCCTTTACACCATAGTTCACCGTCACTCGTGGTCGTTTGGCAGGCCGCGTTTCCGCCTTTGTCTGTTCGCCCACCAGCTGCCCCTTCACATCCCATTGCCGCTGCCCCACGGCCTGTTGCAGCCCCAGCGAGTCGGTGGGTTGCTGTGCATACATTGCCAGGCATCCCCATAGGCACAAGCCCGTCCAGCCTAATCGTCGTTTCACGTCCATATCCTCGGTCTATACAGTCTCTACGTGGTTATTTCTTTTTCTTTTCTACCGACCATCCAAACTTGCCGATTTTCTGTCCCAGCTCATAATATCCCCCGTGCACATACACCAGCGGTTGCGCTTCGGCCAGTTCCAGCTTGCCGGTTTCGGTATTCAAGTGCTGACGGTCGGCCCTTACGTTCACCACGTCGGCTATAAACATGTGGTGCGAGCCCAGCGACACGATTTCCTTCACCCGGCATTCGATGCATAGCGGCGACTCTTCTATGAGCGGTGCGCTTACTACGGTACACGGTCCGGGGGTGAGGTTCATTTCGCTAAACTTGTTGTAGTCCCTTCCCGAGCGCACGCCACACCAGTCGGTAGCCCTGGCCATCTCCTTGGTAGTAAGGTTGATAACAAATTCCATGTTTCGCTTGATAATCTCGTACGAATGCCTTTCCGGCCTTACGGAGATGTAGCACATGGGCGGATTGGTGCATAGCGTGCCTGTCCAGGCCACGGTAATCAGGTTATATTCTTCGGGTGTGCTTCCGCAGCTCACCAGTACGGCGGGCAGCGGATAAATCATCGTTCCGGGTTTCCAGTCTTCCTTCATATCCGTAAAAAAGCTCCTTGTCAGATAATCTCTATCTCTTCGCGCGTCTGCTCCTTCTCGCAGTAGTGACACTTGATGACGCATTGCTGCTTATCCACCACATGGAAGAGAGTAGGCATCGGCTCATTGTTGGTGATACATTTCGGGTTGCCACATTTCACCAGCCCCTTCAGTTCGTGGGGCAGCACCACTTCCTTCTTCTCCACCACCTCATAGTCGCGGATGATGGTCAGTCGCACGTTGGGAGCCACCACCGCAATGCGGTTTATTTCCTCGTCGCAGAAGAATTTGTCGGCTATCTTGATGATACCCTTGGTGCCCAGCTTCTTGCTTTTCAGGTTAAAGCCGATGGTGATGTTGTTCTTCATACGTTCCAGTCCCAGCAAGGACACCACGGTAAACAGCTTTTCGCAGGGAATATGGTCGATTACAGTGCCGTTCTCCAGAGCAGCCACCTGCAGTTCTTGTTTCTTTTCGCTCATCTTTATCTTACCAATTGAGATTTAAGAATAATAACTTCTTGAATAATACGTTGCCTCTACTTACTAAGTTTCCGGCTCTTCTGATTATTTCAGTTTCTTCTGATTATTTCAGCTTCTTCTGATTATTTCCGGCTTTCATGCCTACTTGCGTATGTCATCCAGCGTGATGCCCAGCACATCGCAGAGGATGGCTTCGCGCGCATAGAGTCCGTTCTGAGCCTGCTGAAAGTAGTAAGCCTTGGGGCTGTCGTCTACATCGTAGGCTATCTCGTTTACGCGAGGCAGCGGATGCAGGATGCGCAGGTTGGGGCGTGTATGCTCCAGCATCTTGCCTCGCAGGATATACACATTCTTCACCCGTTCATACTCCATGAGGTCGGTAAACCGTTCGCGCTGCACCCTCGTCATATACAAGATGTCTGCATCGGCAATGGTCTCTTCCGTAAAGTCGGTATGCTCCACATACTTGATGCCATGTTCGCGGCAATAGATTTTATACTCTTCGGGCATCTTCAGCTCATCGGGAGCAATGAAGTGGAACGTAGGGTTAAAGTGGCGCATGGCCATGAGCAGCGAGTGCACGGTACGTCCGTATTTCAAATCGCCCACCAGGAAGATGTTCAGATTCTCCAGCGTGCCCTGCGTCTTATAGATAGAGTAGAGGTCGAGCATGGTCTGCGACGGATGCTGATTGGCCCCATCACCTGCATTCACGATGGGCACTTCGGTCACCTCGCTGGCATAGCGGGCAGCTCCTTCCAGGTAATGCCTCATCACGATGATGTCGGCATAATTACTCACCATTTTGATGGTATCTTTCAGCGTTTCTCCCTTCGAAGAGCTGGTAGCCTTGGGGTCGGTAAACCCGATGACGCGTGCCCCCAGTCGGTTGGCAGCCGTTTCAAAACTGAGGCGAGTGCGTGTAGAGGGCTCGAAAAATAGGGTGGCCACTACTTTGCCCTCCAGCAGTCGGCGGTTAGGGCGTGATTCAAACTCTTTTGCCATATCCAGCATATAGAGGATTTTCTCTTTGCTATGTTCGGCGATGGTAACTAAACTTCTGTTTTCCATATCGTTGACTTGAATTTTACTTTTCGAGAGTGTAAAGTTATACAAAATCCGTGTGGTGAGAAAATCTGGCGGCACTTTTTTAAAACATTCTCTTCACTTTTTCTCTATAACCTCCCTCCTGGTATATGTTACAAAGATACAAATAAACTTGGGATTCTGCAAGTTCTATCCCCCTCTTTCTACGGAAAAGAGGCCCCAAACAAGCTTCTTTTTTATAGCGTAAAATATCTACACAGGCATTCCCTATTTCCCCCTGCGACGCCTCGGTAACTGACGAACTGACAAACTG
>Connie_p1__coassemble_1446_pt1 | contig 19769 bp, 17 predicted proteins | sample Connie_p1__metabat2_high_PE_006 | metagenome-assembled genome bin Connie_p1 | reverse complement strand
TTTTAATATCATTTACCCCCTTGCAGCCGTTTCTGCTCTTCCAGCAGCTTCATATTCTCTTTGGCTTTAGAGAGGTAATCCTTTACAAAGAAATGCTCCTTAAAGGAAGCCGGAGCCGTGCGCAAGATGTCTTCTATCTCAGGGGTCATTACCGGATAGGGCAGTGTGCTGCACATCATCATAAAGACACTGGGCCCTAATACATTTTCGAAATTATCCTTGATAAAACCTTTTATATAGGTATTCATTTCCTTCACCAAGGTTTCTTCTTCTTTCACCAGACTGGCATGCACATCTTCGAGATTAGCCCCATCGAGTACCATACGAGCCTCCTTACGTTCCAGTTCGCCCAATTGTAGTTCCATTCCGTTTCTCCGGTCTATAAACTCATACAGGGCATCGTTCAGCGGTGTGCCTTTCGCTGTGAGCTCAGCATTGGAGATCACTACATCTACCTTGCCGTCTTCCAGTATCAGCGGCATGATGCTCTCATCATCCATAAACAGCGTCACCATGCGGGTGGTGTCGGCTGCCCCCTTCATGGCAAACAGACCGTGTACCACTTCGGCCGAATCTACCGTAATCCACTGTCCTCCCTTCAGCACTCTCAGATACAGCATCTTTCCATCCAGGCTGGTGATGGAAGAAGTTCCTTCGATTTTATACTTTTTACTGCAGGAAACCAACGAAAACACCAAAGCCATAAAGAGAGTCACATGTAAGGTTATACGAATCATAAGTGCCAAATGTTATATTTTAGTTCTACAATTTCACAGCAAAGGTATTAATAATCCTTATAAACAAGGAGCAAAGAAAGGTATTTTCATTTGCTTTACGTATTTTTGCACATCTTGCCACTGGCTGAAACATTTGTATAATCATTTTAACCAAGGAAACAACTCATGTCTACCTATGCACCTTTTGCCAAACCGCTCTACGTGATGCTGAAACCTGTGGGTGCGGTGTGCAACCTGGCTTGTGAATATTGCTATTACCTGGAGAAGGCTAACCTTTACCGGGAAAATCCTAAACATGTGATGAGCGAAGAATTGCTGGAACGCTTCATAGAAGAATATATCAATTCGCAGACCATGCCGCAAGTGCTCTTCACCTGGCACGGCGGAGAAACGCTGATGCGACCGCTATCGTTCTATAAGAAAGCGGTGGAACTGCAAAAGAAATATGCCAACGGACGCACCATAGATAATTGCATTCAGACCAACGGTACTCTGCTGACGGATGAATGGTGTGAATTCTTCCGCGAAAACAACTGGCTGGTAGGGGTGTCTGTCGACGGACCGCAGGAATTTCACGATGAATACCGGCGCAACAAGATGGGCAAGCCTTCGTTTGTGAAAGTAATGCAGGGTATCAACCTGCTGAAGAAGCATGGGGTGGAATGGAACGGCATGGCGGTGGTGAACGACTTTAATGCCGATTATCCGCTGGAATTTTACCGATTCTTCAAAGAAATAGGCTGCCATTACATCCAGTTTGCCCCCATTGTGGAGCGTATCAATCCGCATCAGGACGGCCGACACTTGGCCTCGCTGGCAGACGGCGACGGCACTGCTTCACTAGCCGACTTCTCGGTAAGCCCCAAGCAGTGGGGCGACTTTCTATGCACGCTGTTCGATGAATGGATAAAGGAGGATGTGGGAACGTATTACATCCAGCTGTTCGACTCTACGCTGGCCAACTGGATGGGCGAACAGCCGGGCGTATGCTCCATGGGAAAGACCTGCGGCCATGCCGGGGTGATGGAGTTCAACGGCGATGTGTATGCCTGCGACCACTTCGTATTTCCGGAATATAAGCTGGGAAACATCTATCAGCAGACGCTGGTGGAAATGATGTACAGCGAAAGGCAGCAGCAATTCGGACTGATGAAACAGCAGTCGCTGCCCACCCAGTGCAAGGAATGTGAATGGCTCTTTGCCTGCAACGGGGAATGTCCGAAAAACCGCTTTGCACGGACGGCTTCGGGCGAACCGGGACTGAATTATCTCTGTGCCGGGTATCGGCAGTTCTTCCGCCATGTGGCTCCGTACATGGACTTCATGAAGAATGAACTGATGAACCAGCGGCCACCGGCCAATGTGATGAAGCATCTGGAAGAAATCAAGAACCAACGCTAGTTGTTAGATTGAAAACTTTAATTATCAATATAAACTAAAATGACAATGAAAAAGTATCTAGTAGCGGCAGCTGCCGCAATCTGCATCGGCACAGCCCAGGCAGATGAAGGTATGTGGCTCCTTCAGCTGATGAAACAGCAAAATTCCATCGAACTGATGAAGAAGCAAGGTCTGAAACTGCAGGCTGACGATTTGTATAATACCAATGGGGTATCGCTGAAAGATGCGGTAGGTATCTTTGGCCGTGGATGTACCGGCGAAATCGTATCGCCGGAAGGATTGATTCTAACCAATCACCACTGCGGATATGGTGCCATACAGCAGCACAGCTCGGTGGAACACGACTACCTGACCGATGGTTTCTGGGCCAAAAACCGCAGCGAGGAATTGCCTACTCCGGGATTGGAGTTCCGGTTCGTACACCGCATCGTAGACATTACCGACCTGGTGAACCAGCAAGTGAAAGAGGGCAAGGTGGATGAAACCACAGCCATGACTGCACCTTTCCTCTCGAAGCTGGCCAAGGAAGAGTTCGAAAAGAGCGACCTTAAAGGAAAACCGGGTATCGAAGCCAAGGCACTGCCTTTCTATGCCGGAAACAAGTATTTCCTGTTCTATTATAAGGTATATAGCGACGTGCGTATGGTAGCTGCCCCGCCCTCCTCGGTAGGTAAGTTTGGCGGTGAAACCGACAACTGGATGTGGCCGCGCCACACGGGCGACTTCTCTATGTTCCGTATCTATGCCGACAAGAACGGCGAACCGGCTGCTTACTCGGCCGACAACGTGCCTTTGAAGACTCCGAAATTCCTACCCATCTCTTTGAAAGGTCTGGAAGAGAACGACTATGCCATGATTATGGGATTCCCCGGAAGCACAGAACGCTACCTGACACAGAGTGAAGTGAAACAGCGTATGACAGCCACCAACCAAGCTATGATTGATATGCGCGGTGTGCGTCTGGATGTATTGCGTAAATTCATGGAAGCCAGTGACAAGATTCGTATCCAGTATGCCAGCAAATTTGCTCAAAGCAGCAACTATTGGAAGAACTCTATCGGTATGAACAAGGCCATCGTAGACAATGATGTGCTGGGTACGAAGGCTGCTATTGAAAAGCAGTTTGCCGACTTTGCAAAGGGCAAGCCTGAATACCAAGGCGTGGTAGAGAAAATTGATGCCTTGGTGGAAAAAAGCAGTCCGCTGCTGCGCCAGTTGTACTACACACACGAAGCACTGCGCGGTGCCATAGAATTCGGAAGCCCCTTCCTGGTAATGGACAACATCAAAAAGGCGCTGAAAGAAAAGAATGACTCACTGCTGCAGGCTTCTAAAAAGCAACTGGAAAAGGTATTTAACGAAACACACAACAAGGATTACGACCACGAAGTGGACCGCGCCGTGGCCAAGGCTATCTTGCCTGCACTGGCCAAAGCGTTGCAACCCGAACAGTTGCCGGCCTTCTACCAGACCATCGAAAAAGAATTCAAGGGTAATTACGATGCCTATGTAGACCAACTGTATGATAACTCTATCATGGCCAATCGCGAAAACCTGGACAAGTTCTTGAAGAAACCCAGCATCAAGGCTATAGACCGCGACCTGGCTACTGCCTATTCTCGTGCTAAAGTAGAGAAAATCCGTGAACTGGGTATGGCTATGCAACAGGCTGAAGAGGGCATCGAACTGCTGCACAAGGCTTACATCCGCGGATTGGGCGAGATGAAGTTGCCGGTACCTTCTTATCCCGATGCCAACTTCACGCTGCGTCTGACTTACGGTAACGTAAAATCTTATAACCCGAAAGATGGGGTTCACTACAAGTATTTCACTACTACCGACGGTATCTTGCAGAAGGAAGATCCCAACAACAGTGAATTCGTGGTACCGGCCAAGCTGAAAGAATTGATTCAGAACAAGGACTTCGGACGCTATGCCATGAAGAACGGGGTGATGCCTGTGTGCTTCCTCACTACAAACGACATCACCGGCGGTAACTCCGGAAGCCCGGTCATCGACGGTGAAGGACGACTCATCGGCTGTGCCTTCGACGGCAACTGGGAATCGCTCAGCGGTGACATCAATTTCGACAATAACCTGCAACGCTGCATCGCACTGGACATCCGCTACGTGCTCTTCATTCTGGAGAAGCTGGGTGGCTGCAAGCACCTTGTAGACGAAATGCAGATTATAGAATAATCTACTATAAACCAGTAGAAGATAGCCTTATGAAAAAGATTCTACTCACTGCACTACTGGCTTCGTCGGCTCTATTAAGCAGAGCCGACGAAGGCATGTGGATGCTTACAGACCTGCAAAAACAGAATCAGGTGGTCATGCAGGAACTGGGACTGCTGATTCCGGTGAACCAGATTTACGACCCGCAGGGCATCGCACTGAAAGATGCGGTGGTACACTTTGGCGGGGGATGCACGGGCGAAGTTATCTCGGCGGAAGGATTGGTACTGACCAACCATCACTGCGGATACGGTGCCATACAGCAGCACAGCTCGGTGGAACATGATTACCTGACGCACGGCTTCTGGGCCATGAACCGCAATGAAGAACTTCCCTGCAAAGGACTGACCGTGACGTACATAGACCGCATACTCGATGTGACGGACTATGTAAAGCAGCAGTTGAAGACGGATAAAGACCCCAAGGGAACCAATTATCTGTCGCCTAAATATCTAGATGGTGTGGCAGAACGTTTTGCCAAAGCCGAGAACATCGACCTGGAAGCACCCGGCAGAAAGCTGGAGCTAAAAGCTTTCTACGGAGGAAACCGCTACTATCTCTTTGTGAAGACAGTGTACAGCGACATCCGTATGGTAGGGGCACCGCCCTCTTCCATCGGCAAATTCGGTGCCGATACCGACAACTGGATGTGGCCGCGCCACACGGGAGACTTCTCGCTGTTTCGCATTTATGCTGCACCCGACGGAACACCGGCAGAATACAGTGAGCAGAATGTACCGCTGAAAGTGAGAAAACACCTCACCATCAGTCTGGCTGGTTATAAGGAAGGGGATTTCACTTTTGTCATGGGTTTTCCGGGCCGCAACTGGCGCTACATGATAGCCGACGAAGTGGAAGAACGTATGCAAACCACCAATTTTATGCGCCACCACGTGCGCGATGCCCGTCAGCAGGTGCTGATGGAACAGATGCTGAAAGATGATGCCGTGCGCATACATTATGCCAGCAAATATGCTTCATCGGCTAATTATTGGAAAAACGCCATCGGCATGAATGAAGGGTTGCTGCGACTGAAAGTGCTGGAGACCAAACGCGCCCAGCAGGAGGCACTGCTAAAGCATGGGCAGGCTATAGGCGATACGACCTATGCGCAGGCTTTCAGCCAGATACAGCAGATAGTACGTCAGCGCAAGCCGGCTCTCTACCATCAGCAGGCCATTCAGGAAGCCCTGATTACGGCACTCGACTTTATGCGCATCCCCAACACAGCCCGACTGGCATCGGCTCTGAAAAGTAAGGATAAAACGGCCATCCGTGAAGCTACGGAAGAATTGAGGAAAGATGCTGAAAAGTATTTTCAGTCGGTACCTTTCCCGCAAGTGGAACGGCTGGTGGGTAAAAAGATGCTGGCCACGTATATGAATTATATCCCGGCCGACCAGCAAATCGGTATCTGCCAGGTAATCGGCAAACGCTTCAAAGGCAACAGCGATGCTTTCATCGATGCCTGCTTTGAGCATTCTATCTTTGGCAACCGTGAAAACTTCGACAAGTTTATCCGCAAGCCCAGCCTTTACAAACTGAGCACAGACTGGATGATTCTGTTCAAACATTCCATTACTGACGGACTGCTGCACACTACACTGGCCATGATGGAAGCCAACAAGAATTATAATGCAGCGCATAAAGTGTGGGTAAAGGGCATGATGGAGATGAAACAGGCAGCTGGTACTCCTATCTATCCGGATGCAAACTCTACGCTCCGCCTGACGTATGGCAAGGTGCGCTCGTACGAACCTGCTGACGGAGTAGAATACAAGTATTACACTACATTGAAAGGGGCCATGGAAAAAGAAGACCCGAACAATTGGGAATTCGTGATTCCGGAAAAGCTGAAAGAACTGTACCGGACAAAGAATTATGGCCGCTACGCGCTGCCCGACGGCGATATGCCTACCTGCTTCATAGTAGATACTGACAATACGGGAGGAAACTCCGGCAGTCCGGTATTCAATGCCAAAGGACAACTTATCGGCACAGGATTCGACCGCAATTATGAAGGACTGACCGGTGACATCGCTTTCCGCCCCTCGTCACAGCGAGCTGTATGTGTAGACATCCGCTACATACTCTTCATCATTGAGAAATATGCCGGTGCAAATCACCTTATCGAAGAGATGACAATTGAAAACTAAAACAACAAGAATTATGAAAAAGCTAGCAACCCTCATTCTGCTGTTGATCGGAGGAATCACGCTCAATGCCTGTACCCATACAAAGGCAGACTCTAAACAACAGAAGACTGTACAACAGCAGCAGCAGACAGCCAAATCTACCGATGCCGTTATTCAGATGGACAAACAGATGTTTATAAACCGTATATTTGACTATACTGCCGAAACACAAGAATGGAAATTCAAAGGCGATAAGCCAGCCATTATCGACTTGTATGCCGACTGGTGTGGTCCTTGCCGCATGATAGCCCCCATTCTGAAGGAGCTGGCACAAGAATATGCGGGAAAAATTACAGTATATAAAGTAAATGTGGATAAGGAAAAAGAACTGGCAGCTTTGTTTCAAGCTACCAGCATTCCTCTCTTAGTGTTTATTCCTATGAACGAACAGCCTCAACTGTTCCGTGGAGCAGCCGACAAGGCTACGTATAAAAAAGCCATTGACGAATTTCTGCTTAAAGCACAATAGGAACTTCCTGCCACTGCCCGTGGTGTAATTCCATCACCGTCCGATAGCCTGCCTGCCATAAAGCTTGCAGTGCTTTCGGGCGGTTGTTGTTTATCATCTGTGGATAATGCGCATCACTGTTGACCTGCACCGGCACTCCTAATTGCAACAAATAGCCAAAATAACGTTGATTGGGAAAGAAGGTTCCGGTTTCGTGAAAAGACTTTGTATTGATTTCCACCTGATACCCCTTGCGGGCTATGGTGGCCAGATAGTCGTGTACCAAGGTATCGTACCAAGGCTCATCCAACAGACCCGGACGGTAACAGGACGCGTTGTAATGCATCTTGTCTGCATGGCCCACAATATCAAATCCACCCAACTCTACCATGCGCAGCAAACGTTCGTAATAAAGATGAATCACCTTATCTAAGTTGCCATTAAAATGCACATCTACCAATTCACGGAAACGGGTCGGTGTGGTATCTACATCCACTATTCTTCCCTGGTCGTCGTGCAACAAATGCACCGAACCGATGCGATAATCTAAAGGAAGATGCTGAAAACGTTCGACAGACGGATTGCTTGCTTCGTCTAGATAATCAATTTCAAGACCGATATAAAGTTGGATTTGGTCGGCATATGCTTCTCTCAAACGACGAAATTCAGCCAAATAATCATCCATTACATCCCATTCCATGGTCCACGGAGTGGAAAACGGCAAAGGAGCATGGCTGGAGAAACCATACGAAGTAAACCCGCTGCTCACAGCAAAGCGAACAAAATCCCTCATTTCGGCCCGGCCATCGCAAAACAGGCTGTGACTGTGATAATTGGTAAGATTCTGATTCATATTTCCTCCAGGTAAGAAAGGTCAGGCCAATTCACTGAGTTCTAACCAACGCATGGTCTTTTCATCGAGCAATTCTTCGAGCACGGGCAGTCGCTTTGACTTTTCAGTAAGTTCATCTACAGAAAGCGTACCGCTACATAACGCCTCTTCCAAGCGTTTTTTTTCTTCTTCCAGTTCCATAATCTCCTGTTCCAACTGTTCGAATTCGCGTTTCTCCTTGAACGAAAGCTTCTTCTTTTCTTTCTCTGCCGAACGAGGACGTAATTCAGCCGTAGACTTCTCTGCAGGACGTGCCTGTTTATCTTGTTCTTTCTTTGCCCGTTCCTTCTCTTCTTTCCAAGCTCGGTATTGGGTATAATTACCCGGGAAGTCACGAATATCGCCCTGCCCATTGAACACCATCAAATGGTCTACCACCTTATCCATAAAATAACGGTCGTGACTCACCACAATGACACAACCTTTGAAATTTTGCAGATACTCTTCCAATACATTCAGAGTAACGATATCCAAATCATTGGTAGGCTCATCGAGTACCAGGAAATTAGGATTACGCATTAATACGGTACAGAGATACAGCCTCCTTCTCTCTCCCCCACTCAATTTATAGACATAACTGTGCTGGGTCTCTGGAGTAAAAAGGAAATGCTGCAAAAACTGCGATGCCGTGAGTCGCTTACCGTTGCCCAATTCGATAACCTCGGCAATGTCCTGCACCACATCAATAACCTTCATCTGCTCGTCAAACTGCAACCCCTCTTGTGAATAATAGCCGAAACGTACGGTCTCTCCAATGTCCAGCGTTCCACTGTCAGGCTTCACCTGCCCCATCAGAATCTTGATGAAAGTAGACTTACCGGTACCGTTGTTCCCCACAATTCCCATTTTCTCATAGCGCGAAAAAATGTAAGAAAAGTCATCCAGTATCTTGAGGTCGCCAAACGACTTGTACAGATGGTCGGCCTCGAAAATCTTACTGCCGATATAGGATGCTTTCACATCCAGTTTCACATTTCCTTCATACATACGCTGCTTGGCCACTTTCTCTAATTCATAAAAAGCTTCTTCACGATAACGTGCCTTGTGGCCGCGCGCCTGAGGCATCCGGCGCATCCACTCCAACTCCGTGCGATACAGATTGTTGGCACGCTCTATCTCTACCGACTTCGCTTCCATGCGCTCTTGACGCTTCTCTAGATAGTAACTATAATTGCCCTTATAGCTATACACAGAGCGATTATCCAATTCCATGATTTCAGAACATACTCTGTCCAGAAAATAGCGGTCGTGCGTTACCATCAACAAAGCCAAGCTGGAACGCTTAAGATATTCCTCAAGCCACTCTGTCATATCCAAATCAAGATGATTGGTAGGCTCGTCTAAAATCAACAAATCGGGTTCTGTAATCAACGTATTGGCCAATGCCACCCGTTTCAACTGTCCGCCTGAGAGTTGATTTACCGGTTGGTCAAAGTCATTAATCTTTAACTGTGAAAGAATCTGCTTGGCTTTTTGCTCATAATCCCAGGCTTTTTCCTGATCCATACGGGTGAGCAGTGCATCCATACCCGGATGTCCTTCCGTCTTCATGCAACGTTCATATTCCTTGATCAACTCTACCGTAGAATTACCATGATGAAAACAGGCTTCCAATACCGTGAGCTGCTCCGGATAATGTGGGTCTTGTTCCAAATAGCCCACCCGCAAATCTTTACGGAAAGATATTTTCCCGGTATCCATTCCCTCCTTGCCCGACAAGATACTCAGCAAGGTAGATTTACCGGTTCCATTTTTAGCGATTAAGCCCACACGCTGTCCCTCAGCCAAACCGAAGGAAATGTTTTCAAACAAGACCAAGTCGCCAAACGACTTGGTAAGATTCTCTACTTGTAATATCGGATTCACGCAGTATATACTAGAAAAAGATTAATACTAATTTTGTTTCAGCTCGAAAAAAAGAAAGGGAAGCGCTGTTATTCCTGTCCCAATGCGGCTGTATAAGCTTCGGCCAAACTCAGTTTTTCACCGGCCTTTATACGGCTCCAAGTAAGCTTCATGGGATCGATCCACTGTCCTGTAGACTGATTCAATAAAACAGGCACTTCACGGTTGCCATCTACTAAAGTATGCCACTCGAAGCCATCTACCTCATTGGCCATAATTACACACAACGTAATACCTAATGCCAACCACTGATCTTTCTTCTTGGGAGGTATCACTCCGTTGTCTACCACCTGCTGCATGTGCACAATATCTGTCTCTAGACCTTGAAAATCTTTTTTTAATTCCTCCTTTACAGTGTGACTCACCCATTCATAAGCCTCATTAATGAGATACACCTCTGACAATCTCACTGGAATAATCTCGGCCGGATATTTCATACCCTTTTCTCTTATCATCAATGAACTAATCACTTCTTCAGCCTGCTTTACTGAAGTTCCTTTAGCCACCGTAAACGAGCATTCGAAAACCAGTTCGCCACGGCCAAAGACCCACAAATGTGTTGTATACCAAGCCCCTTCCTCTTCGAACATTTCCTGACTGGCCGCACATTCCCAAAGTCCTACAGTTGTCAGACGAGCCGCCTCATTCTGTTTCAATTCCTCCTGCACACATTCCGAAGCATACTTAGCATGCCCTTTGAAAGCAGAAATTCTGAAATTACCTGTCCATTCATTCGGATTATAGAATAGGAAAGAACCTTCCCCATCTTCAAACTCATTCCATTCGGCCGGATAACACATGGAAAACCATGCTTCGGGCGAAATAAATTTCTTAAATTGTTCCATCATTCCTCCTCTTTTAAAGAAATTAGATTACACATTCTACTGCATTTGATGCTGGTAAGCAAACTGTTACTTCAGACACACACTCAACCTGAGGCCTGCAGAGGGATGCTTACACTGACTTAACTCAAAGTAGGCATGTATCCGGTCTTTCCATACCGAATAAGCACCTCCTATATTTACATGCTTTGAATCATATTCTGCCATCAGATTCACCCCGTTTACTGCCTTACTCCAAAAGCCCGAGCCCTGCAGTCCGAAACGAAAATTTACTCCAAAAGCAGGCCCGTTCAGCGGATTATCTTTCCGCCTGTTATAAAGATAGGAAGCATGAAGCCCCAACTCTCCGAACTGTTGAAAAGTAAAATGCTTGGTAGCTGCCAGAAAATAGCGGTTCCAATAACCATTTCCACTATCGCCTACACTGGTTCCTCCATTATCACCAGATGAAGTGCCTACATCATTGGAACCTATCACAATTTGAGGTGTCCACTTCTTCCACCAGCCCTCTTTCCATAGCCTTAAACGTACGGAATAATTGCGGTCTTGATTCTTAATGTGTATATTCTTATTCCAATGATTGAAAATAGTACAAGCATAAGCTACCTCCAGCCAAGGGAAAATGGTAATATTTAGGTAATAATTCCATGTGTTATACGTCCAGTTGGGAGGCGTTACCGTATTATCCAGATAACCTCCACCCACCATAAAGGTTTTATCCTTCTGCATATCCGCTGTAGGCATCTCCAGCAATCCGGTAGTACCGTGCGTGAATTGCGCCTTGGCTAGCAAACTACATCCTGCCAGCATCATTACTAGAATCAATCTGTTCATTTCAATATTTATCCACTTGTTAGCTTTCTTATTTGCACGATTCTTAAATTCCATAAAAAATGTACAAAGATGGGCATTCCTGCCGAATTCTGCAAACTGTACGTAAGATTTATCTAATTAAGTGATAGCCAAAGAGTCTGTCTACTTAAGCAATTCCTGCAACTTCGTCTTCAATAATCCTTTACCATATCCACTCCAAACTTGCTTTATTTTTCCTTCGGGCGAAATCATTACATAGTGAGGAATTCCTTTTAATTGATAAGCTGCCGAAAGTCCTGTATTACCCGAACGAAGTTCATTCCACTGATTGCCTTTCAGTGCTCGCTTAGCTACAAAACTCTTCCAGTTATCTTTAGAATCCTGACTGATGCTGACTACTTCTAATTTACCCTTATAGAGTTCTGCGACTTCTTCCATTTCCGGAAGAGATTCCACACAAGGACCGCATCCTTGACTCCAAAAATCCAGCAAAATGTATTTCCCCTTAAACTCTGCCAGATGACGTACATTACCATCCAAATCATACAAATCACCATCCACCATCTCATCCCCCTCACCTACTATTTTCGGCAAATTCATATAAGCGGTAATTTCCCTGCCTGCCTCAGTAGACTTGTCAGCATCAGACATACGGGCATACAATGAACAAATCAAATCCTGATGACCAAATTCTTTATTCCACTGCAAAAACGAACAGTAAGACTTATATTTATCCAACCATACTGCTGTCACCGGAGCTTGCTTCATATAATTCAATTCTGCCAGATAAATTAAGCTATCCAACGGATCGTGGAGCACACGTAGAGAATCAATAGCTTTCCTATTAGGGCTTTTTCCTCTGGATGCACGAATGTAATCATACTCCTGCGCCATCCATTGCAACGACTGTCTACGCTCAGCAGAACACAAAGCCATGAAATCATTAGTATACTGCTGTTCAGGAATATCGCTAGTGATTTCCCATAGCGGATGCAGACAATCTTGACCAGTTATTTTGACGTACTTACCGGATTGCAACCACACATCAGCCCACGTCCCGGGAAATCCTTGGCTGAAGACCAAGAGTAATCGCTTTACAGGTTCTGTACCAGCAATGGAATCACGAAACGAAAATCTGCCATCGATTACCGTATCCTTGCATAGAGTTTTCAGAAGTCCTCCATCCTCTTTCATCAGTTCGAGAACTGTGCTGTCGGGCACATTCTTCAAAAAACCTTCTACCAGAAATGTACCTGCAGGCACCTGCGGAGAAGAAGTACAGCTACCCAAAATAATTTCTACCCAAAGGAGAATAGGTAAAAAAAGTCTTGTGTTCATAAAAATTTCTATTGATTTGCAACAAAGGTAGCTTTTTAATTTCATATAAACACACACCTTACCCCCTAAAAAACGATGTCCGAGCGAACTCACTTCGACCGGACATCTCCATAAACTTTGGCAGAGTTTATTTTCTTCACTTTCTTTGAATTAAGGGATGATGTATGAAATGAGAAGGGAGCTACACATTGAACAAAAAACTCCGGAATCATTTTAAACTCAGCGCTTTTTCCTCGAAAGCAATGATGAAATTAGTATGCAACGGCAGGTCTTCTGACTTGTTTCGCTGTGCGGCGCCTTCCCGACCCCCTTTACAGGATATCAGTGGCAATGGTATAGCCGACAGTTTGCTATGTTGAAACTTACAGCAGCGGGACTGTACAGGATTTACACCTGTTTCCCTTTTAATCGCAGTTCCTGAAAAGAAACAGCAAACCGATGCAAGGGCGAAGATAACGAATAGTCCAGGTATGAACAAATATTTCTGCATTTTTTTCTGAAAAACAGATGTAACACTATTGTAACATCTGTTTCATAGACCTGAAATATTTTTGCCTCACTTTTGCAAACGATTAGAAATATGCTTTATTTTTGTAGAATAAATTATTAAAATTCAATGGCTATGAATAATTACCGAATTCTTGTGGTAGACGACGAAGAGGATTTATGTGAGATACTACAGTTTAACCTTGAAAATGAAGGATATGAAGTAGACACAGCCAACTCTGCTGAAGAAGCTCTGAAACTAGACCTAACAAAATACCATCTTTTACTATTGGATGTAATGATGGGAGAGATTTCGGGCTTTCGTATGGCCAGTATGTTAAAAAAAGAACCGAAAACTGCAGAAATTCCTATCATCTTTATCACAGCAAAAGATACAGAAAATGATACGGTAACCGGATTCAATTTAGGTGCAGACGACTACATCTCTAAACCATTTTCATTAAGAGAAGTAGTAGCACGTGTGAAAGCAGTACTGAAACGTACTGCAAAAAACCTGGAACAACCTACCGAACTGCTGCGTCATGAAACCTTGGTAATGGATGTAGAAAAGAAAAAGGTCTGCATAGACGGTTTGGAAGTTTCTCTTACAAAAAAAGAATTTGAAATTCTACTTTTCCTGCTAGAAAACAAGGGCAGAGTCTTTTCCAGAGAAGATATTCTGGCACACGTGTGGCCCGACGAAGTTTACGTACTGGACCGTACCATCGACGTAAACATTACTCGTCTGCGTAAAAAAATAGGTATTTATGGAAAATGTATTGTAACTAGATTGGGATATGGCTATTGTTTTGAAGCAAACTAAAAGGGATAGACCCATCTTATCATTTAGCCAGAAATTATTCGTATCGGTCATTTCTTTATTTCTGACTTTTGCTGCTTGTTTTATAGCATACCAATACCAACGGGAAAAGGAATATAAGGTAGAACTGCTACATACACAACTGCAAGACTACAACGACCGTCTGGAAATGGTATTACGAATCACAGATACCAAACAATGGAACGAAGTACTGGACACACATATACAAGCGTATGTAAACCATGACTTACGCGTAACGATTATAGATAAACAGGGAAAAGTTATATACGATAGTTACCCATCTAAGTCATTACCTCAGGACAACCACATAAACCGTCCTGAGATTCATAAGTGTATGCTGACAGGAAGAGGCTATGACGTAAGACGTACATCCGAAACCACTGGTGTGCCTTATTTCTATTCAGCTACCTTGTATACAGAATACATTATTCGATCCGCTCTTCCCTATAATGTGACACTGATTAATAACCTAGCTGCTGATTCAAATTATCTATGGTTTACCTTTTTTGTAACTATGCTATTGGTAGGTGTTTTCTATACATTTACTTCAAAACTAGGTACTGCCATCGGTCACTTACGAGAATTTGCTATGCGAGCAGACAAGAACGAACCAATCGAAATGGATATTCAATCTGCTTTTCCTCACAACGAATTAGGTGACATATCACAACATATCATACAAATATACAAACGATTACGTCAAACAAAAGAAGCTCTTTATATAGAGCGTGAGAAACTTATCACCCACCTACAGACTTCACGCGAAGGCTTAGGTGTGTTCAACCGCGATAAAAAAGAAATCCTGGTAAACAGCCTCTTCACACAATACGTAAACCTTATTTCTGACCGAAATTTACCGACTACAGAAGCCGTATTCGACGTAACAGAATTTTTACCGATTACAGAATTTATCGGAAAGGCACAGCTACGCCCCGTCTCTGGCAGTGAAGAAAAACGAATGTCGATAAATATAACCAAGAATGGACGTATTTTTGTAGCAGAATGTATTATTTTTCAAGACTTAAGTTTTGAGATTTCTATTAATGACGTTACACAGGAGGAGGAACAGGTAAGACTGAAACGACAGTTGACGCAAAATATCGCGCACGAACTAAAAACACCTGTGAGTAGCATTCAAGGATATTTAGAAACTATTGTCACCAACAGCGAACTACCTAAAGACAAAATGAACATTTTCCTGGAGCGCTGTTATGCACAGAGTAATCGACTGAGCCGGTTACTCAGAGATATCTCTGTACTGACCCGAATGGATGAAGCAGCACACTTGATAGATATGGACAGAGTGAACATTTCACAGTTGGTAGACAATATTACAAATGAAGTGGCACTGGAGCTGGAAAATAAACAAATGTCTGTGAACAATATGCTGCGACCAGACATCATAATGCAAGGGAACTATTCATTGCTATACTCCATCTTCCGAAACTTGACAGATAATGCCATAGCCTATGCAGGCATAGGAACACAAATACGTATTAATTGCTTCCGAGAAGATGAGCATTTTTATTATTTCAGTTTCGCAGATTCCGGTGTAGGTGTACCTGAAGAACATTTAAACAGACTCTTCGAACGATTCTACCGAGTAGACAAAGGACGCTCTAGAAAGTTAGGAGGAACAGGACTGGGACTGGCTATCGTAAAAAATGCCGTACTGATGCATGGCGGATCAATCTCTGCCAAAAACAGTCCACAAGGAGGATTGGAATTTATCTTCACTTTGGCAAAATAATGAGATTATTTGTACCTTTGTCTCCCTAAAATCATTGGAATGCGATAATCTTATTGTATGGGACTATTTTTGAAACACAAAACAAACGAACTTTGCTGGGGCGTATGGAAAATGCAAGAATCATGGGAAGAACTGACCGAACAATTGCAACATCCAACGCTCTGCCAAGAAGCGTTACAACGTTTTAGTGCGCCACATCGACGCATGGAATGGCTAACAGTGAGACGTCTGCTGCAAGTACTAATAGGGAAAGTGCCTGAAATAGACTACCTGCCCAATGGAAAACCGATTATACAAAGTCGGGGAATGCATATAAGCATATCACATACTAAAGAATATGTAGCGGTTATCCTGGCCAACCGAGAAGTTGGTATTGATATAGAACAATATGGACAACGAGTGCATAAAGTAAAAACGCGCTTCATACGAACAGACGAGACTATTCTTCCTTACAGAGGAGATGACACCTGGAGCCTACTGCTACATTGGAGTGCCAAAGAAACCCTTTTCAAATGCCTAGGAACCTCAGAAGTAGATTTTCGTGAACATCTCCAGATTCTACCCTTTACTCCACAAATAAAGGGTAGAATCCACGCCAAAGAATATCGCACACCCACACAACATACATTTACTCTGCAATATGAACTACACCCCGATTTCGTACTAACTTATTGGGAAGGCTGATTAATAGTAAACTTTACCTGAAGAATGCGGCGATTATCCATCTGAAGCACTTCAAACTCATAGTTACGATAAAGGACTCTCTCGTGCAAGGTGGGAAACTCGCCTTTCAACTCCAATAACAAACCGGCTACAGTATCAGCGTCTCCTGTCACTTCATCAAAAATATCACTATCCAACCGAGTTATCTTATAGAAATCGGTTAACTGAGTCTTAGCTTCGAACACCCAAGTGTGATCATTCAACACTGTATACGTACGCTCTTCATCATCGTATTCATCATGTATCTCACCTACAATCTCTTCAATAATATCTTCCATTGTAACAATGCCTGAAGTACCACCAAATTCATCTACTACAATAGCAATATGAATCTTATTTGCTTGAAAATCCCGCAAGAGATCGTCAATCATTTTTGTTTCTGGCACAAAATAAGCAGGACGGATAAGTGATTGCCAACGAAAGTTATCCCCCTTATTAAGATGAGGCAAAAGATCTTTAATATAAAGCACCCCCTTGATATTATCGCGAGTTTCTGCATAAACAGGAATTCGTGAATAGACATTCTCTACAATACACTTCAGAACATCTTTATAAGGAGTACGAATATCTAAATCTACCACGTCGAGTCGTGAAGTCATGACTTCTTTAGCTGTCTCACCTCCAAAACGAATAATACCCTCCAGCAAATTATTCTCTTCCTTCAGCTCTGCCTTATCGGTCAACTCAAGAGCCTGAGAAAGTTCATCAACTGAAATATTATGATTTTTCCGAGCAAAATGCTTGTTAAGAAATGAAGTGGAACATACTAACAAGGAAGCTAAAGGATAAAACAGCGAACGAAATAACGTAATGCCAGGCGCAGCTAACCGACAAAACCGAAGGGTATTCTGTGCAGAAAATATCTTTGGCATTATTTCTCCAAAAAGCAACAACAAGAATGTAAGAGCTACCGTCAATACCAAAAATTCAGCCAATGGAGAATGAAACTGAAACACATTCATAAAGAATACGTTACACAGCATAATAATGGTAACATTGACAAAATTGTTGGTAATTAAAATCGTAGCTAACAACCGCTCTGTATCCTCGAGTAAACGGCTGATTTTTTCGTCAGAAGGGTGCTTCTCCTCTGCAATGGCACTCAAATCAGAGGGCGAAAGCGAGAAAAATGCTATTTCGGATGCCGAAGCGAATCCGGATACTAACAACAACAAGCCGGCCAACACAATGGCTATCAAAGCCGAAAAGGATGGAGGCTGTACTGTAATACTGTTAAAAACATCTGCCAACTGGCATAAATAAGCGTCTGAATCCAAAGATGTGTTTTTTAATGAAACATATTAAAAGGGCAAATCATCAGCCTGATTATTCTGAACTGAAGAAGACTGCACAGGCTGCGGAGTAGATTGAACCGGAGCTGCTGATTGCTGAGATTTCGGCGTAAGCATTTCCATTACGTCTACAAAGACTTCGGTAATATAGCGCTTGATACCTGATTGATCATCGTATGAGCGAGTTCGGATTTTTCCCTCCACATAAAGTTTATCTCCTTTGTGTACGTACTTCTCCACCGTTTCTGCCATCTTACCGCGGACTATCAAGTTATGCCACTCGGTACGGTCTGGTATCTGTGTACCATTCTGTAGAGTATATCCACGCTCTGTGGTTGCCAGCGAAAACTGTGCTACACAATTGCCTCCTTCATACCAGGTTATTTTCGGGTCGTGTCCTACATTACCCAATAAAATCACTTTGTTAATAGACATGGTCAATCTGCCTTTTATAATTTTTCGCCAAAATTAAAGAGAAATTCTACAACATGCAAACTTCTATCCGTTTTTATCCATATATTTCCAAAAACTGATGTACCAAACGCGGAAATGCATACTGATGGAGTTCACTATGCTCTACACGTAAATATCCTGCAAAAGAGCGTGTATCCGGCAAAAGTTGCACTTCATAGAAATTTGCATAAATCACTCGATGTGAAAGCACATGTTTCACTTGACGACGTATCACACGCACCACAGGCTGCTCATCAGGCGCAAAGAGAGAAGTAAATTCTACAGATGACAATAATTTAGCCTCACTCCAATCCGTATCAGTCTCAATAAGCGGCAACTCATACATATTCTTCCAAATATCGTCAGCTTCACGACGATGTAAATACGTATAGGCGCCTGCGCGTACATAAATATAATTAAAATAGCGGTTAGATGTACGTGTTTTATGCTGTTTTATAGGCAAATCCTGCACTCGATCGGCAGCTACAGCGGAACAAGTATCAACCAGCGGACAAAATTCACACTTAGGTCGTTGCGGTGTGCATTGCAAAGCGCCAAAATCCATAATAGCCTGATTATAGACCGCAGCTTGATTTTCTGGAAGCAGTTCCTGGGCAAGCGCAGCAAAAAGTTTCTTACCCTGTGTAGAATCGATAGGAGTATCTATACCCAAATAGCGCGACAGCACCCGATACACATTACCATCTACCACAGCATATGGCATCCCATAGGCAAACGAACAAATGGCAGCTGCAGTATATTCTCCTACTCCTTTTAAAGCTCGTACTCCCTCATAAGTAGTAGGGAATACCCCGTTCATGCTGCGCGCTGCTACATGAAGATTACGCGCCCGAGAATAATAGCCCAACCCTTGCCAATAACGTAATACCTCATCTTCAGTAGCCTCAGCCAACGAAGAGACATCTGGAAAACGTTCCATAAAACGAAGAAAATAATCATACCCTTGTACTACCCGCGTCTGTTGTAAGATGATTTCAGAAATCCAAATACGGTAAGGGTCAGTAGTATCCCGCCATGGCAATTCACGCCGATGCTGGGCATACCATCCAATTAGAGTAGAAGTAAATGTATTCATGGCGCAAATTTACGCTATTTCTGCCTAACAAAGATAAAACCAACGACTTTTTCCAAAAAATGTCTGAAATATATTTTTTTGAGAAACGGAAAAGCTATATATTTGCAGTCCAAAAAATTAAAAAACAACTAGTAATAATATTTTTTTCAAGAAAAATGACTAAAGCTGATATCGTAAACGAAATTACAAAAAACACCGGCATCGACAAGACAACGGTGCTGGCTACAGTGGAAGCATTCATGGAAGCAGTAAAAGATTCTCTTTCGAAATAAGAGAATGTATATTTGCGCGGCTTCGGTAGTTTTGTAGTGAAAAAAAG
>Connie_p1__coassemble_1068_pt1 | contig 32217 bp, 28 predicted proteins | sample Connie_p1__metabat2_high_PE_006 | metagenome-assembled genome bin Connie_p1 | reverse complement strand
GATTTGTCTGACCCTATCTTTATTCAACTTGCGACAAGTCATTTATTAATACTTGCTCTAATTGTGGTGCTAATGGGGTTACTATTGTACTATCTATATTCCACTCAACTTGGGAGGCTAATTTTGACTTCAAAGTTTTTTTGTACTGTTTCATTTCGTCTTTTGTAATATACTCATGTTCCAAAACATACAGTTCATCAATGATTTCAATCATCGGTTCTTTTATGTCTTTTTTGTGACTAAAGAACAACTTTCTATAATTCTTTCTGTTTATCAAATCCATATAAGACTGATATTCCGGGTTATAGATATAATTCTCTGTCTGGTAATAGTTTTCGAGACGAGTAGTGTAACCAAAAAGTGTTTTGGGAGTCTTTTTTTTAGTTGCAAGTACATCGTATTCCACTCGTAAAACTCTTTGTATTGTATCTATCCTTATTGCGCCTCCAACCACTTTATTTAATCGAAGTCGGCTATCTATGCTATCAGTAGTAAAATTCCAACCTTCTTTTTTCAACGTTTCCATTAGAGTGAGACCATCCAAACTGGGTGTGTAAATGTATTTATCTACAAGAGTATTTGCTCTTTCCTTGTCCATATCTATCAATGAATCGTTTTGGAAGTTACGAATCTTGATTGCAAATCTTTCCGCATCTTTATGTTTTGTGTCAATAAAGAAATCCAAATATCCATCCCTGAAATATTTCATACAGGAATCATTCAATTGATAACTTCTGAAGTAAGTCTTGAGATGAATATATTCTCTATTCTTCGCCGTAACTGTTACTGCGTTCAACTGATACTCAATGGGGGTTAGATAAATAGGGATATCCTCCTTAAATAGAGATGATTTAACACTTTTAGGCTTATAGGCAATATGCTGAATAGTAACAACTTTATCGTTCAAGTCTTGAGGTAATTTACCATCTATATCCGTCGTACCTATGACTGCCCCTTTGCTATTTAGAATCTGTGTGTATGATATACGTTGACCGGTCGTTTTGTCAAGCAAGACAGCTTGCCCCGAAACGTTAAGACTCACAAATAGTAATAAGAGTAAAATTGCAAAGCCTCGACATTCATACTTAATAATTGTCCGTAAGAAATCATTGCACACGATTCTTACTTTTACTTTTTTAATGCCCATCGCTGTGTCATTTTGTTCTTTAATATTCAGTTTTTCTTCTTTTGAGATACAAATCGTAGATTTTATTCATTTGGGAAATACCTGTCTGTGATTCTTTATTTACTTAGGCGGCACAAAAATAGGAATAAAAAAAGGAGCAACCAACATTTTTTGATTACTCCTTCTGTTCGATATTCGTTGTATATCCATAAAAAACATAGAATTAAAGTTCCGCATACGTTAGAAAAGAAAGCCTCTATCCACTTCTGAAATACAAAAAACTGCATCAAGCACAAAGTTGTTTTTCTTTAATAAGAAAACAGACACAACAGCAAACGCCCGTATATCAGCGTAGACGCAAACGATCTCCTACCTCAGGTACATAATCCGCATCCTTCTTATTCATCTTATACAGATACTTCAAGCGAATACCATAACGTTGAGCAATAGTATGCATGGAATCGCCGTCACGTACGATACAATACGGATATTTCTTATCTGCTTTCTTATTCTTCTCTTTCAAGTAAATAATATCGCCAACTTCCAACGTATAATCGCGATGCAAGTCATTGTATTTCAAAAGTTTCTTCCAACTAATATCCATTTCTTTACCCAGCAGGCGGAAATCATCACCCTCACGGGCCACCACATAGGCCAACCCATTAGCTAGATATACTTTATGCGGATTGGCCAACCAGGGTTTCTTCTTCAGCAGTTTCTCCCAATTACGCACAGCACGCTTGCTCAATCCCTTGGAATCGTACTTATAAAGGTCATAATCTTCTATAATGGTAATCAGACGATTGGCATACGAAGGGTCAGTGGCATATCCAGCCTTCTTCAGTCCACGCGCCCACCCCTTATAGTCGGTTATGGGAAGCTTAAACAGAAAAGCATAACGCAGGCCACGCTTCAAAAAGAGAGAATGGTCTTCATAAGAATCTTCAGTACGACGGTAAGCCCGAAAACATTCACCCTTGGCATCATCGTCATGATATACACGCCTACCACGCCAATCGCGATGACACTTGATACCAAAATGATTGTTACTCTTCCGAGCCAATACACTTCTACCTGCACCACTCTCTAACAACCCCTGCGCCAACGTAATGCTAGCCGGTATCTTATGTTCTTTCATTTGCTCCACTGCCAAAGGGGCATATTGCTTGATGTAGGCGTTATAGGCTGCATTGCGCCGCTGGGCATAGACTGTGCCCGAAAGAAGAATAAAAAAGGCACAGAATGCCAGTCTTATGAATTGTTTCATGCTTTCATTATTGAGTTTGCCCACAAAATTGGGCAAAAGAATTGGATTTACCAATTCCTTTCTTATCTTTGTAACAAAATTTACATGTTCAGTACTGCATATGAAAAAGTTAGATTTACAAATTACCGTACGAATTTACGCATACGACGAACTGAATGCAGACGACCGGGCACTGATAGATGCCGCTCGCGAGGCTACCTTCCGGAGTTATGCACCCTACTCTCATTTTTCAGTAGGTGCTGCCGCACGGCTGGCCAACGGCGAAATCATAACCGGAGCCAATCAGGAGAATGCGGCTTACCCCTCGGGGCTTTGTGCCGAACGCACTACGTTGTTCTATGCCAACGCTCAGTACCCGGAGCAAGCTGTAACCACCTTGGCGATAGCGGCACGCAATGAGCAAGGAGAGTTCCTAGCCGACCCGATACCGCCCTGCGGTGCCTGCAGACAGGTGATGCTGGAAACAGAAAAAAGATACAGACAGCCGATGAAGATCTTGCTCTATGGAACTCAGGGCATCTATGAACTGCAAAATGTAGGCGCACTGCTGCCACTTTCGTTCGATGCTTCGGCCATGAAATAGAAACTTCTGGAAGATTATTTGAAAAGAGATATGGATATTGAGATGAACTTACAGCAATTTGTGTTCTACAAAGACCAATTGTTGCTCAAAAAAACAGAAAATAAAGAAGTCAGAATACCTTTAGGAAAAGAGTTACCCTGCGACATGATGGAGGGCTGCAAAATACAGATGGTGCATTTTACCGATGGCAGACGGGTGCAGGCTATCGATCTGCCCGAGCCGCTGGAGGAAGATGCCAACTGGCTAATGGTAGGACTAAGAGCATCGTACGATGAATTGTTACTGCAGGATTATCAGTCGGCCGGAAAAGCGTTTCAGATACTACATTGGGACAGACACAGCCAATTTTGTCCGGCATGTGGCACAGCCATGGAACAACAGACACCTATCATGAAAAAATGCCCACAATGCGGCTACGAAGCCTATCCGCCCATCTCTACAGCCATCATCGTGCTGATTAGGAAAGGAGAAGAAATTCTACTGGTACATGCACGGAATTTTAAAGGTACGTTCCACGGACTGGTAGCTGGATTCCTGGAAGCAGGCGAAACATTGGAGCAATGCGTGGAGCGAGAGGTATGGGAGGAAACCGGACTACGCATCAATCATATACGCTACTTCGGCAGTCAACCTTGGCCTTATCCCAGCGGGCTAATGGTGGGCTTCATCGCAGATTATGCAGGTGGCGAGATAAAACTGCAAGACAATGAGCTCAGTTCAGGGGCTTTCTTCTCACGCAACAATTTACCGGAAATTCCCCGCAAGCTCAGCATAGCGCGCAAATTGATAGACTGGTGGCTGGAACAAGGCGACTGGCCGGATGCTAAACAAACCGTATAATACCTAAGTGAACCATGGCAAATGTACGTGTATGCTCACTAACCCTAGCGCTGACATTGCTATGCAGCGGATGCAGCACCACACAGGTAAACACCCGAAGCATGGCAGGCATAAACACCGGAGCAGCCGTAGGCAATATGCTGGGCAGCGCCGTGGGAGGGCTGATAGGCGACAACAATGGCGGATGGCACCCTACAGTGGCATCCGCTATACAGCAACTGTAAGAACTGGGAAAAAGATAAAAACAGGCGAAGCAATATTTCGTATTTCCATAGGTGATGCAGAGAATCGAGAGTATGACTGGCTGGAATTTGCTATCCTACAGAAAGATAATCTTCTCTACCGTAAATAAACAGACTTCCCCTTTTTGTCAATATACAACAGAAAAGAGGAAGTCTTATTTATAAGGTATGTAGTTAACAGAGGTACTGCCACCACAAATAACTGCTATTAATTACAGCACAACCTTCATAAGATGGACAAGAATTACTGTAACTGAGAATTGATAAAATCAAGCATGGTCTGAGCGTTTGCCTGCATCTTTTTCTGAGCAGGTTTGTCAGGCGAAAGCATAGGCATTAATTTATCCAAACAATCCTTGGCTAACTTAAAGTCTGCTTTAGCCTTTTCAGCATCTGCCTGTAAAGCAGCTGCACCACGCGTATAATACAAAGAACCTAGACTGTTCAACGCATTCACGTTCTTCGGCTGAATCTCCAGCGCCTGCTTGAATGCTTCTTCAGCAGCAGCAGTCTTTTTACCCTTCAATGCGATAACACCTTGGTTTACGTAATGTGTAGCATACATACGAGTCAAAGTCTTGTTACCTGGATTAGCTTCCAAGCCCTTCTTCAAGGTAGCTACATATTCTGCATTCTTTTTCTGATCTTTCAAAGCGCCAGCCAAACCAATGTAAGCATTCGCCAGATTATATTTCTTTTCGACAGCAATGCCAAAATATTTGGCAGCTTCTGCCGGTTTTTTTATTTTATCGGCACATACACCACAATTATATGCAATAACAGAATCCTGATTGTTGGTCTGATTTAAGTAAGTGCTGAATTTTGTGTAAGCTTCCTGATAATTCTTGGCTTCCAAAGCCGCCTTTCCTTCATTTACCAAAGCGCCTGGATTAGCTTCCTGAGCATAAAATTGCGTTGCTGCACAGCATAGTGCAAGAGATAAGATTAATTTTTTCATATTGCTTTTAAAAATTTTAAATGATAGCCAAAATTAAACGACTATCCGTTAGCATCAAAAACTTTTTTGCTTTTTTGAGGTTTTTAGAAAGCCTATAACAAATGTTGTAGAACACTAAAAAATAGATTTTCTCAAAAAAAAGTGCAGAAAAGTTTGTAAGTTCAAAAAAAAGCCGTACCTTTGCATCGCAATTAAGGATGGTTCCGTAGCTCAGCTGGATAGAGCAACGCCCTTCTAAGGCGTGGGTCAAGCGTTCGAATCGCTTCGGAATCACAAAAGGCGGTTACTTCGGTAGTCGCCTTTTTTGTTACATGTCAATTTATACGTTATATTAACCTGTACTACAGATGATTATATAGGTATAAATAATACAAACTTAGGTATATAAAAAAGGATATATTTGTGATACCAAATATATCCTTTTTTATATACCATATTTTACGATTACCCGAACTTAACTCTTCCGAAAACACTTATCCATAATAAGAGCAATAGCGCCGTCACCCGTTACGTTACAAGCCGTGCCAAAACTATCCATAGCAATATATAAAGCAATCATCAAAGCTTGTTCACTTTCACCAAAGCCCAGCATAGATGACAATACACCCAATGCGGCCATAATGGCACCACCAGGTACACCAGGTGCAGCTACCATAGTAATACCCAACATAAAAATAAAACCAGCAAACATAGGAAAATCGAACGGCATACCCTGCATTATCATCAAAGCCATGGCACAACACACTATTTTAAGTGTACTGCCCGACAAATGAATCGTAGCACATAACGGGATTACGAATCCAGCAATCCCCTCAGAAACGCCATTCTTGATTGTCTGACGCAAAGTAACCGGAATAGTAGCAGCAGAAGATTGAGTACCCAAAGCCGTAAAATATGCCGGAAGCATACGTGCCAACAAACGGAAAGGATTACGCCGCACAAAAAATCCAGCTACCATAAACTGTAACAATAGCAACAAGATATGCAACAAGAATATCACACCTATAATCTTTATGAATACCAAGAGAATGCCATAGACCTGTCCTGAATGGGTCATATTCAAGAATATACCAAATATATAGACAGGCAATAGCGGCAATATAACACTCTGTATAACCTGTATAATTATTTTTTTAGATTCTTGACATATTTGTTTTAGAGCCTGAGTGTCCAGGTGAGCAATCCCCAAACCCAACATAAAAGCTAAAACCAATGAGCTCATCACATTCATCACTGGCGGAATAGCCACACTAAAGAAAGGCAGAATATCTCGCGACTCACTGATTTGTTCGATAGAAACACCAGGAGTAATCATAGATGGAAAGAAGGTAACACCAGCAAAATAAGCCAGAAAACCGGAAAATAACGTAGCAACGTAAGCTACAACCGCCGTCACAACAAGCATTTTCCCTGCCTCCTTACCAATATCAGCAATAGCAGGCGTCACTAAGCCCAAAATTATCAAAGGAATAACAAAACCTAAAAATTCACTAAAAATACCGTTAAAGGTTACGAATACGCGAACACATGCTGCAGGAATCAGGTTACCCAAACCTATTCCTAATGCAATAGCTATAATTATGCGAGCTAGCAAACCTATCTTTATTCTCACCATACGTATACCTGTTTTTTATATTAGTACACAAATATAGCAAAACAATAGGAAATACAAAAAGTTTTGTATTTTTGCCATAAATCATTTAAAATCGCCCAATATGGAAATCAGAGAATTAAAGAAGTACACCCAGCAAGAATTTACTGAACTAAAACGATTAATGTCAGAACTGACGGAAAGAATCAATTTAGAAGAAAAAGCATTAGAAGCAGTACTAAAGGATACAAACAGCCACTTATACACCCTCAGAGACCAGGAGAAAATCATAGGATGCGCCACTCTTTGCATCTTCCATTCACCCACCGGATGCAAAGCCAGCATAGAAGATGTAGTAGTATCAACCGATTACCGAGGGAAACATTTAGGACGGCTATTAATGAATCATCTATTGAAAGAAGCTCAACTATTAGCTCCAATAGAAATACAGCTTACTTCAAAACCTCAACGAATACCTGCCAATGGACTCTATCAAGCCTTAGGATTTCAACGAAAAGAAACCAATGTCTACCGAATGACAATATCACCCAACAAAAACAATATAGAACCCATCTCATAAAAAGAAACAAACCACTGGGACAAACTTGCGCCCCAGTGGTCGTTCCCTTTAAACACCTTTAAACAAAATGAATCTTATCATTATTTTCTTGCTTCTGCAATGTAAGCCAATGCCTCCTTGCACTTATCAGTTACATAAGCCCAATCTTCAGCAGCCACCTTATCTTTCGGGAAGAGTTTAGAACCCATACCTACACAGAATACACCTGCCTTAATCCAAGAAGTAAGATTCTCCTGAGTCGGCTCTACACCACCAGTTACCATCAACTTTGACCAAGGCATCGGAGCTAACAATCCCTTTACCAATTTTGGCCCAAGTACATCACCCGGGAAGAGCTTACATAAATCACAACCTACTTCTTGAGCAGCACCCACTTCAGACACACTACCACAACCTGGAGTGTAAGCTACAAGACGACGATTACAGATTTTTGCAATTTCAGGATTAAACAACGGACCTACAATAAAATTAGCACCTAACTGCAAGTAAAGAGCTGCCGTAGCAGGATCTACAATTGAACCTACTCCCATGGCCATTTCAGGACATTCCTTAGCAGCAAACTTCACTACTTCCGCAAACACTTCGTGTGCAAAGTCACCACGGTTGGTAAATTCAAAAGCACGCACACCACCCTCGTAGCAGGCTTTTACTACTTTCTTTGCCACTTCTGCATCTTTATGATAGAATACAGGTACCATGCCGGTAGAACCAATTTTGTTCAATACGGCTATCTTATCAAATCTTGCCATTTTCTGTTACTTAATTAATGATTGAATAAGGAGGAGAGCCGGACACCCGACCTCCCCGTTTCTAAAATTAGCGCTGTACGCGACCGCTGGCATCACCACCGGCCAAAGCTTCTACTTCTTCTACAGACACCAAGTTAAAGTCGCCATTGATTGTATGCTTCAATGCAGAAGCAGCCACAGCAAATTCAAGAGCTTCGCCTTGAGTAGCCTTAGTGAGCAAACCGTGGATTACACCACCAGAGAAAGAGTCACCACCACCCACACGGTCGATAATCGGGTTAATGTCGTAGCGTTTTGATTCATAGAACTCTTCGCCGTTGTAAATCATTGCCTTCCAACCATTGTGAGTAGCAGAGAATGATTCACGCAATGTAGAGATTACATACTTGAAGCCAAATTCTTCAGCCATAGCCTTGAAGATACCTTTGTAACCTTCCGCATCCGTTTTTCCACCTTCTACGTCAGCATCAGGTTTAAAGCCCAAGCAAAGTTCTGCATCCTCCTCATTACCAATACATACATCTACGTATTGCATCAGAGGTTTCATGATAGATTGTGCTTTTTCTTTGGTCCACAGTTTTTTGCGGAAGTTCAGGTCAACAGACACCGTAACACCATGACGCTTTGCAGCCTCACAAGCCAGACGAGTAAGTTCGGCAGCCTTGTCAGAGATAGCAGGAGTAATACCAGACCAGTGGAACCAGTCAGCACCTTCCATGATAGCATCGAAATCAAAATCGCAAGCATCAGCCTCAGCAATTGAAGAATGTGCGCGGTCATATATTACCTTGCTGGGACGCATAGAAGCACCGGTTTCCAGATAATAGATACCTACACGGTCGCCACCACGGGCAATAAAGTCGGTCTTTACACCATACTTGCGCAGGGCATTGACTGCAGACTGACCAATCTCGTGCTTCGGCAATTTCGTTACAAAATAAGCATCATGTCCGTAGTTAGCGCAGCTCACTGCCACGTTGGCTTCACCACCGCCATATACCACGTCAAAAGAATCAGACTGTACAAAACGAGTGTTTCCAGGAGTAGACAATCTCAGCATGATTTCACCTAATGTAACAACTTTTTTTCCCATAATTTCTTTATTTTTATTTTGAATATAAAATGTGTTTAAATCTTACAAATTATCATTTTTCAACTAAAATAAGGCTAAACATCTGAATAATTGAACCATAATACTCAATAGCATTTAGCCGCACTCTTATCGTGTGCGGGCACAAAGGTAACACTTTTTTTGAAATACAAAAAATTATCGTATATTTGTGTCGAAAATTTTAAGATTATTATTGTGTACGCACACAAAATTGTGTGATTTGATTAAGAAATCGATGGCTGAAAGAATAAGAATCAAAGATATTGCCAAGATGGCAGACGTTTCGGTAGGTACTGTAGATAGGGTAATACACGGTAGAAGCGGCGTATCTGAAAGCAGCAAAAAAAGAGTGGAAGAAATCCTTAAACAATTGGATTATCAGCCCAACATGTATGCCAGTGCCTTGGCATCAAATAAAAAGTACACCTTTGCTTGTATGCTCCCGCAACATGAAATAAGTGAATACTGGACTGAAGTAGAAAGCGGCATTCAGGAGGCTCTGAAGACTTATTCGGATTTTAATATCACCGTAGATTGTTTTTATTACGACCCCTATGACTACTTGTCTTTTAAGCAGGAGGCAGAACATATCTTAGCACTACAACCCGACGGAGTTCTGATGGCCCCTACCTTACCTCAGCACACACGTCCATTCACGGATGCCCTCAAAGAGAATGATATACCTTATATATATATAGATTCAAACATCAAGGATGAGAATGCGCTGGCTTTCTTTGGACAAAACTCTCACCGAAGTGGATATTTTGCCGCACGCATGCTAATGTTACTGGCTGGAGAACATGTAAAGGAGATCGTCATCTTCAGAAAAATCAACGAGGGTATAGTAGGTTCAAACCAGCAGGAGAAACGAGAAGTAGGGTTCAGACAATACATGGAAGAGCACCATCCGGATTGCCACATTCTAGAGTTAAATCTTCATGCCAAAAGAGATTCAGAAGATTCACAGATGCTGGATGAATTTTTCAAAAAGTATCCACAGGTACAAAACGGTATAACGTTTAACTCCAAAGCCTATATAATCGGAGAATATCTACTGAAACACTCTGAAATGAAATTCAATCTAATGGGATACGACCTGCTAAAGCGGAATGTTAAATGTCTGAAGGAAGGCAGTATATTCTTTCTGATAGCGCAACAACCTACCCTACAAGGATTCAATGGCATCAAAACACTGTGCGACTATCTGATTCTAAAAAAAGAAGTCACACGTGACAATTTCATGCCTGTGGATTTGCTGACCAAAGAAAACATTGACTTTTACTATAATAAATAATTGAAAATTAATATTTTGAATACTACCTCTTAGTTACTGTTTATTAATCATTATTGAATCAACATTAATTTTCAATTAACAGAGACTAAAATGAATACAAAGTATCTGAAAATCAATCCGGCCGATAACGTAGCCGTAGCGATTGAAACATTGAAAGCTGGCGAAACTGTCAGAATAGACAACCAGCAAATCACGCTGAATGAAGATATTCCAGCAGGACATAAATTTGCCTTAACCAATTTGACCGAAGGAGAAAACATCGTAAAATATGGATACCCCATCGGACATGCTCGAAAAGCACAAAAACCAGGCGATTGGATGAACGAACACAACATCCAGACCAACCTAGCAGGACTGTTGGAGTACACCTATCAACCGGTAAATGCTGACCTGGATATAGCAGACCGCAAACTCACATTCAAAGGATACCGCCGCAAAAACGGAGAAGTAGGCGTGAGAAATGAAATATGGATTGTGCCCACCGTGGGGTGTGTAAATGGCATTGTCAGCCAATTGGCTGAAGGGCTGCGACAGGAGACGGGCACCAAAGGGGTGGATGCCATTATGGCTTATCCGCACAACTATGGCTGCTCACAGCTGGGAGACGACCATGAAAATACTAAAAAGATTTTACGAGACTTGATTCTGCACCCCAATGCAGGAGGAGTATTGGTAGTGGGGCTGGGCTGTGAAAACAATCAGCCGGACGCATTCCGCGATTTTTTGGGAACATACGATGAAGAACGGATAAAGTTCATGGTGGTGCAGAAAGTGGACGATGAATACGAAGAAGGCATGAAATTGCTTCGCCAAATCTATAAGCAAGCTTGCAAAGACGAACGTACGGACATTCCGTTGAGCGAACTGCGTGTAGGGCTGAAATGTGGCGGCTCAGACGGTTTTTCGGGCATCACTGCCAATCCATTGCTGGGCATGTTCTCCGACTTCTTGGTAGCCCAAGGCGGGACGACCGTACTGACCGAAGTCCCCGAAATGTTCGGAGCCGAAACCATCTTGATGAACCGTTGCCGAACCAAAACTCTGTTCGACCAGACCGTAAGCCTCATCAATGATTTCAAGGAATATTTCCTGAGCCACGGAGAGCCGGTAGGCGAAAATCCCTCTCCAGGCAACAAAGCTGGAGGAATTTCCACCTTAGAAGATAAAGCGCTGGGATGTACACAGAAATGCGGGAAAAGCTATGTGGAAGGTGTAATGGCCTATGGCGAACGCCTGCAAGTGAAAGGACTAAACCTGCTGTCAGCCCCAGGCAACGACCTGGTTGCTGCCACAGCGCTGGCTTCTTGCGGATGCCACATAGTACTCTTTACCACCGGACGAGGTACCCCCTTCGGCACCTATGTACCCACCATGAAGATTTCCACCAACTCTGCTCTGGCACACCATAAACCTGGTTGGATAGACTTTAATGCCGGTGTAATTGTAAAAAATGAATCAATGGAACAAACTTGTGAACACTTTATTGAATATATTATCCGCGTAGCTAGTGGCGAATTTGTCAACAATGAGAAGAAAGGCTACAAGGAAATAGCAATCTTCAAAACAGGAGTTACTCTGTAATAAAATCGATTTTTTATTTGTACCTTTGCAGCGAATAAACGGAAGGATAATAAAAAGAATGAATAACAATACTTACACTAAGAAAGGCAACTGGTGGGCACTGAGCCCGTTAGCTGTCTTTCTTTGTCTCTATTTGGTTACATCCATCTGGATGAACGACTTTTACAAGGTACCTATCACTGTGGCCTTTCTCTGCTCTGCTTGCTATGCCATAGCCATTACCAAAGGGTTGTCATTAGAAGAACGGCTACATCTATTCTCTACTGGAGCCGGCAATAAAAATATCCTGCTGATGATATGGATTTTCATCTTGGCAGGTGCCTTTGCCCAAAGCGCCAAACAGATGGGAGCAATTGACACCACGGTAAACCTCACGCTGCAAGTATTACCCGAGAGTCTATTGCTGGCTGGTATCTTCCTGGCAGCCTGTTTTATATCGCTGGCCATTGGTACCAGTGTGGGCACCATCGTAGCCCTGACACCGGTGGCCGTGGGGCTGGCGCAAAAGACGGGCATCGACCTGCCTTTCATGGTGGGTATCGTAACAGGCGGCTCATTCTTCGGCGATAATCTCTCGTTTATATCCGACACCACCATCGCCTCTACAAAGACACAAGACTGCTTGATGCGCGATAAATTCCGCATCAACTCGATGATAGTCATTCCAGCTGCCCTCCTGATTTTGGCTATATACATTCTGCAGGGACTGAACCTGAACACGCCTGTAACTACCGGCCCTATCGAATGGTTGAAAATCATCCCTTATCTAGCCGTACTGGTTCTGGCGGTATCGGGTCTACATGTAGTATTAGTACTACTTCTCGGCATCTTGCTGACAGGTGCTATCGGATACTTCACAGGCACCGACGTGTTTGGCTGGTTTGGAGCCATGGGCTCAGGTATCATCGGCATGGGAGAACTGATAATCGTAACATTGCTGGCTGGCGGCATGCTAGAGACTATCCGCTATAATGGCGGCATAGACTATATTATCTGCCGACTCACCAAGCATGTGAACGGAAAGCGCGGTGCCGAACTAAGCATAGCTGCTCTGGTGAGCATTGCCAATCTCTGCACAGCCAATAATACCATCGCTATCATCACGACCGGCCCCATAGCACGAGGTATTGCCATGCGCTTTCACTTGGACCGCCGGAAAGTGGCCAGCATACTCGACACGTTCTCGTGTCTCATACAAGGTACCATACCCTATGGCGCACAAATGCTGATAGCCGCCGGCTTAGCTGGAGTTTCACCCTTGAGCATCATCGGTAATCTTTACTATCCATTCTGTATGGGCACCTTTGCCCTGCTGGCTATTATTTTAAGATATCCCAGAAAGTATTCCTAATTACCAAAACTTATAATAACCATACCAGATGAAACCTCTGTTTATAACCGCTATTATACTGTTTCTCCACACGGCGTGCGGTTCTTCTACCAACAAACCATCTGCCACTGCTGTGCAGCCTACCGATACGCTCACCACACTCAGACTGCCGGAGATACCGGTAATGTTGAACACCCCAGAACAGAGAGCCTCATACCTGGCTGAACATTACTGGGAGCATATCAACTGGGCAGATACCAATTACATACATCACCCGGAAATATCAGAACAAGGATGGGCCAACTTCATAGATATTTTAAAGTTAATCCCAACCACCGAAAGAGAAAATGCGCTGAAAAACACGTTTGCTGCAGCAGAAGTAGAAAAGAAATGCTACCAATATCTGATACAACTGGCAGATAAATATTTATACGACCCTAACTCACCGCTACGCAACGAAGAATACTACATCACTGTATTAGATGCAATAATCCACTCACCCATACTGACCACTACCGAAAAAATACGCTACCAAGAACGAAGAGTATTGGCTCAACGCAACCGTATAGGTACTCCAGCCCAAAATTTTAGCTACACTCTTATTTCAGGCACCAGCGGACAACTATATGATATCCAAGCAAACTATACACTAGTGTTCTTCAATAACCCCGGATGCCATACATGCGGTGAAGTAATGGACGCACTGAAAACGTCCCAAGTAATACGCAATGCCATCCGACACAAGCAACTGAAAGTACTGTCATTATATCCAGACGAAGACATTCGGGAATGGAAAGCTTTTGCTAATAGCTACCCTCGGGAATGGATCAACGGATACGATAAAAAACAGGTCATACAGGAGAAAAACCTATATGACCTGAAAGCGATTCCCAGCCTTTACCTACTTGACAAAAGCAAAAAAGTGTTGCTCAAAGACACCACTACAGAAGAAATAGAACGATGGCTCAGTCGATAACCTGAGCATCTTCTATCTCGGTAGTCTGATGGGACAAAGAATCTTGCGGACGACGACGGCTAAACTTAAACCAATTGACCAATTCGGAAGCCGCATACACCAAACTGGTGAAACCTATCACCATGAAGACCGTAGAACGAGCACCTATCGGATTAAATAACGAAATCAGACCAGCCAGCAAAATCAGCACAGGCACTACATAAAATCCTACCGGGACCACCGTCCAACGTCTAGCAGCCATCAAGGAAGACAACTGCTGCACACCTCCCATCAGTAGAATAAAGCCCAAAATATAGGTCAGTAAATCTGCAAAAAATCCCGGCACGATAATCAGCCACAAAGCCAGCAACATACTGCCCACTCCCTCTACCGGAAAATGGCCGCGCATATCTGCCCCTTGAGCAAAATAACCAATAATACTGATAAGTGAAGGTATTAAAAACAATACCCCTACCGTAATAACCAAATAATCCGCTGCCTTGTCGGGAAAGAACACCAGCACCAATCCCACTACCAGCGCACTGACTGCGCGCAACAAAGAATAATTCATACGTCTCATACTACTCTGTTTTTTTGCGAAGATACAGCAATTTATTGAAAACACATCAGTTCCTTGCCATTTTCTCTCGAACGCCCCACTTCTCATTCCATAATTTTAACCAAAGGAATTTGCACAATCAGACATACGAGCTTATTTTTGCCACATATCAACTATTTAAACTATAAAAAATGATTCGATTAAATGTATTTATTCAAGTCGGTTCTGAACAACGGGCTGCCGTATTAGAGCTTGCCAAGGAATTGGTGTCCAAATCATTAAAAGACAAAGGCTGCATCGCCTATGATATTTTTGAGAGTTCCACCCGCACAGATGTATTGATGATTTGTGAAACGTGGCAAGATGAAACTGTGCTCGATGCTCACATGAAAGCTGAACACTTCGTGACTCTAGTACCGAAAATTCAATCACTGGCAGCCATGAAGCTAGAACAGTTCAGTTTCTGAAATGCAGCTGAACACAATCGTTCTAAAACGACAAAGCTTTCCTGTCTAAGCTGACTTAAAACGAATAATCAGCTTACCAACAGGAAAGCTTTCTGTATTTAGCACCTATCATATACTTGCTCGATTGCATTTTTTTTCTAACTTTGCTGCAAATTTATCTAAAAAATCAAAAAAGCATCATGAATACTACCTGCCCGTCAGTCTTACTGATCTATACAGGAGGAACTATCGGCATGATAGAGAATCCAGAAACCGGTGCGCTGGAAAATTTCAATTTCGACCGCCTGCTGAAACACGTGCCAGAATTGAAACGTTTCAATTACCGCATTTCCACCTATCAATTCAGCCCTCCTATCGACTCATCAGATATGGAGCCTGCTTTTTGGGCTACGCTGGTCAAGATTATACATTACAACTACGATTTCTTTGACGGATTTGTTATTCTGCATGGTACCGACACCATGGCATATACCGCTTCCGCACTCAGCTTTATGCTGGAAAATTTGGGGAAACCCGTCATACTGACCGGTTCGCAATTGCCCATAGGTACCCTACGCACCGACGGAAAAGAAAATCTGATAACCTCTATCGAAATAGCCGCAGCCAAGCACGAGGACGGCACCCCCATCGTACCCGAAGTATGCATTTTCTTTGAGAACGAACTGCTTAGAGGTAACCGTACCACTAAAATCAATGCGGAAAATTTCAACGCCTTTCGCTCATTCAACTACCCCCCACTGGCCAAAGCTGGTATCCATATCCGCTACGACGAACACCTTATTCATCACCCCGACCCTACGCGGCCCATGAAACCCCACTTTTTGTTTGATTCAAACGTAGTAATGCTTACACTCTTCCCCGGTATACAGGAAAGCATTATCCATACCGTGCTCCATGCCCCCGGGTTAAAAGCCGTTGTACTGAAAACATTTGGATCGGGCAATGCTCCTCGTAAGGAATGGTTTATCAACGAATTGAAAGAAGCTACCGAACGAGGCATCATCATTGTCAACATCACCCAATGCCCTAGTGGAGCCGTAGAAATGGGACGTTATGAAACTGGGTTGCAACTGTTACAAGCTGGTATCATCAGCGGGTATGACAGTACTCCAGAATGTGCCGTCACCAAGTTGATGTTCCTCTTAGGACACGGCATGTCGTCCGATGAAATACGTCAACAGATGAATTTCTCGTTGGCAGGAGAAATCAGCAAAGTCTAAAAAACAACCCCTGAAATATCAATAAAACACATGCAAACGCTTCAAAAACATATCCGCGTAGACGTAGCTGATGTACTGCGCGGCTTAGCAGTAATGGGTATCATTCTGCTACACTCTATCGAACATTTTAATTTTTATTCATTTCCAGACACCACCACACAAAGCAATTGGCTCAACTTTGCCGATACATCCATTTGGAACGGTCTATTCTTCCTCTTTGGCGGGAAAGCTTATGCCATCTTTGCGCTGCTGTTTGGTTTCAGTTTCTTTATCCAGGACGACAACCAGCGTCTGCGCGGCCATGATTTCCGCCTGCGGTTCTGTTGGCGTCTGGTATTATTGTTTCTTATCGGAAACCTCAATGCCAGTTTCTTTACGGCCGAGGTACTGGTACTCTATTCCCTAACAGGCTTCATCCTGCCTCTTACCTGTCGGCTGAAAGACAAATGGGTATTTGCGCTGGCCTGCATGTTACTCATACAGCCCCTACCGCTTTACTACACTCTACGTGCCACCTTCGACCCAACCTATGTAACACCTGTTATCCCTACCAGCAGTTTTTGGAGCGCTACCTATGCAGTTCAAAGCCAAGGTTCCTTTCTGGAAACTCTGCGAGTCAACCTATGGGAGGGACAGTTGGCCAGTTTGGCATGGGCATGGGACCACGGTCGTGTGTTTCAGACTTCGGCCCTCTTCTTACTAGGCATGCTCATCGGCCGTCGCGGTCTTTTCCTTCAAGAAAACCTATCGATATGGAGTAAAGTGTTGGCTGGTGCACTCATCACCTTTTTCCCCCTTTATGGATTAAATAACTTGTTGCCAGACTTTATCAGCAACCAATCAATTCTGAAACCGCTTTCGCTCATCATCACCTCCCTGTCGAACTTTGCGTTTATGCTAATCTTGGTTTCGGGTATACTCTTCGCTTTCTATCGCACCCAACTGCACGACCGGCTGATGCGCATCATCCCCTACGGCAAGATGAGCCTCACCAACTATATTTCTCAAAGTATAGTAGGTTCGCTAGTATTCTACCATTGGGGATTCTCAATGCACGACGATTTGAGTATCACCGCCAGTTTTTTGTTCGGCATCGTCTTTTTCCTGCTGCAATTTGCGTGTTGCCGCTGGTGGATGAGTCACCATTCCCACGGTCCATTGGAATATGTATGGAAACGAGCCACTTGGTTGAAATAGATAAAAAAAAGCTGCTCCCTTAGGAACAGCTTTTTTTTATCTATTTCAGCCGGCCGGCTACCACCTCCCAATCGATGATATTCCACAACGCTTGTATATGGTCAGCCCGCTTGTTTTGAAAATCCAAATAATAAGCATGCTCCCAAACATCAAATCCTAACAAAGGAGTCAACCCACTGCGAAGGGGATTGCTGCCGTTGGCTTCCTTCGTAATATGCAACTTGCCTTCCTTATCGGCTGCCAGCCACACCCATCCGGACCCAAACAGCCCGACCGATGCCGCATTGAATTCTTTCTTGAAATTCTCAAAACTACCAAAATCACGGTCGATAGCCTGACGCAATTTTCCAGAAGGTTCCTTTTGAGCGGGATTAGGAGTAAACTGCAAAAAATAGAGCGTGTGATTCAACACTTGTCCTGCATTGTTAAACACCGCACCGTCAGGCGCAGTAGCCACAATCTCTGTCAAAGATTTCTTTTCAAAATCTGTGCCATTCACCAGATTATTCAGATTATTTACATAAGCCTGCAAATGCTTTCCATAATGAAAATTCACCGTTTCCTCACTGATAACAGGCTCCAATGCATCATTGGCATAAGGAAGCTTAGGCATTTCTACGGGCATGGCAAACACCATTAAAGATAATAAAAATGTTTTCATCGTTTCTTTTTACTAATAAAGGGGTTAATACTCTCGGCAAAGATAATATCCATACCAGTAATAGAATCATTTCGAAAACACAAATATAGTGAAATATCATTTAGTTGTGCTCATTTCCTTAGCCGAGAAATATTGATACTTGTCTTCTTCAAGCCGATCGATGTTATTTTCTGCCAACTGCAGATGGCTGTTCCAGAAAGTTATCGTACCTTTGCGACCTCAACCAACTATCATTCCCCTACTGAAAACATAAAGAAATTATTAGAATGAACTTTTCCTATTCAGATGCCCAGGTAGCATCTATCTGCCTGCATAAAGTAGGCAATAAGACCGCCAACGAAGGTATTCGGCTTTCCAGACAAGCATTAATCCTGCAAGATGAAATAAAAAGCATCCTTCTGAGCTATTTCATGGGCTCCTTTCGGACTGAAGAACTCTATACATTCTGCCACGACAGCGACATCTCACTGAATGAGGTGTACCACTATTGCACAGAGATATTCCAATCCCCCGACTGTCTGCATGAACAGTCCATCCAATTGGCGAAACATCTGTACAATACCAGCACACACCCCAAAATTAAAATCGGAGAATTTTACGTGGTCTATTTCAAAAACTGCCTGATAAACAATCAGCCGGTAGATGCTATCGGGCTGTTTAAATCAGAGAATAAAGACACATTCTTAAAGATATACCCCAAAGGAGACAATTTTGAAATAGCAAGCGAAACCGGAATTAATATCAACAAATTAGACAAAGGATGCCTAATATTCAACACAGAAAGTGAATGGGGATATATAGCAGCCATTGTTGATAATACTAACAAAGGCGCAGAAGCCAAATACTGGACCGAAAACTTTCTGCATGTCTGCGCCAGGAAAGATAACTACAGCCAGACACAGCATATGCTATTCTTGTGTAAAAGTTTTGTAGCCCAGCTGCCCAGCGAAGACGGCAAACTTAAAAAAGCTGTCTACATGAACCGCAGCATGAAAGCACTAAAAGAAGAAGCCGTAAACTTGGACTGCTTTGCAGAAGAAGTCTTTGAAACGCCCCAATTGGCTACAGAATTTAAACGATATAAAGATACCTACCAAACGGAACGAGCCATTGAAATAGACAATTCATTCAAGCCGGACAGCAAGGCCCTAAAGCGTATAGCCACCTGCACAATGACGACCATCAAACTTGACAAGAACTTTGACATCAACATTCACGGCGGCGAACAAAACATCGTACGCGGGTACGATGAAGAAAGAAAAATGCATTATTACCAGCTATTCTTCAAAGAAGAAAAGTAAGTATCTATTCAGCTATCTTACACACAGACTGGCCGACGCTATGACTTCGCCGGTAAGCAGATGAATAGTGACTCGCCCCTTCTCATACACAGCAAAGGTAGGTGGATTACCCCCTTTGGGAAAAGTTGGCGATCCCGTGTTGACAATCATCGGACGCCCTTGGTCTGGCAATGTGATGTGCTGCAGATGTGTATGGCCGTAAAAAAAGATGTCCACACCAGCTGTCGGCAAGCGGTCTTCATTGTATACATGCCCGTGAGTCAGAAAAAGACGGCATCCTTCATCCACCAGCAGCACATAATCAGAAAGAATCGGAAAATGAAGTAACATCTGATCGACCTCGGAGTCACAATTGCCCCGCAGCGCCACCACTTGATGAGCCATTGCATTCAGGGCTTTGGCCACTCCCTGCGGATCCAGCCCTTCGGGCAATCCGTTGCGAGGCCCGTAATTCAGGACATCGCCCAACAGACACAACATATCACAATGCTCGCGCTCATAAAATGCCAATACTTTTTCTAATGCGGGCAGCGACCCATGGATATCAGAAACGATAAGATATTTCATACTAATTTTAGTTTTACCTGCTGCAAAGATACACAGAATACCCATGACCACAAAGAATGCGTACATATCTTTCCTCTAATCAGCAGGATACCCTTTTACGTTTGCAGTAACGATCGCACTGCGCGCAAATATAAAAGCCTCGTATTTGCGGTTATATCTTTATCGTCAGGATTTCCTGAATATCCGACAAGTAATTGCCACTCCGGTATTCACTCTTGCCATGCCAAGTTTGCTTTTCTTCCCCCTCCACTGCCAGATGTATCTTCCTCAAGCCGAAGCGATGGTTCAGCGCATCAATACTTTTCATCAGCTGCATCCGCTCTGGTCGGTTCTTTACTTCATCAAAAAGGTGCTGTTGCATACAGGAAGCATCCGTAATATGACCCAGTATCACACCCGCTTTCTTATAACAGATACCTTCCCGATAAATTTCTTTCAGCACAGCCAGCGCCGCCTGCGTAATCTCGATTGTATCCGAAGTGGGTATGAACAGCATCCTCGTCTGTTCATTGGCATACAGAGGAATGTCTTCACGGAACCGATTGCTCGAGACAAAGACCGTTACGGCAGAAGTCAAAGAATGCTGTCCGCGCAACTTATTTGCGCAGCTAGCAGCAAAGCTGGCTACCGACGCCTGCAGTTCGTCATAATCCGTTACCATACTCCCGAAACTCCGGCTGGTACAAATGGTTTGCCGCTGCGCCACTTCAGCAGTATCAATACACGGAATACCATTCAGTTCCTTCCATGTCTGCACCCCCGGTTTCGCAAAATGGCTGCGCACCCAACTCTCCTTCTTGTCGGCAAACTCCAGCGGTGTAGTGATGCCCAGGTAATTCAACCTTGCCAAAGTCTGCTTGCCAATTCCCCACACCTCAGCCAATTTCACAAGTTTCAGAGCCTTTCTTCTTTTCTCCTCGGAATCAATCATACACACCGAGCGATAACCTTTGTACTGTTTGGCAAATCTACTACCCACCTTCGCCAAAGTCTTGGTAGATGCGATGCCCACACTGACCGGAATATCCGTATAGAGCCGCACTTTCTCTACCACCCTGCGCATATAATCCTCCAGATTATAATATTTCTCCAAACCATCCAAGTAGAGAAAGGATTCATCTATCGAATAAGTTTCCGAACGAGGTACAGACGACCGCAAAATGTTATTCACCCGCTTCGACATGGCCGCATAGAGTATCATGTTTGTAGAAAACAGTTTGACGCCATACTGTTCCACTACCTCCTTTTTCTTGAAGATGGGGTCTCCACGACGCAAGCCCAGCGCCTTGGCTTCCGGAGTCAAGGCTATGATACAACCATCATTACAGGAAAGCACACAGACAGGCTTCCCGTTCAGTCCGGGATGAAAGACCTTCTCCACCGAACAAAAAAAGCTGTTGCAATCGACCAAAGCAATCATAGGAACTTAGCAGGCAGTTGTAGGTATTAGTAAACAGGCTTATGAATGATATACGTCACTACGCCCCAAACACTGAAGTCATCCCCTTCGGTGACTTCTATCTCTGGATACTCCGGATTGGCCGGAACCAGCCAAAGGCGTCCTTCCCTCCTCCAGACCCGCTTCAGCGTATATTCTCCGTTCAGTTCACAGACCGCAATCTGTTTCTCGGTGGGGTTTCGTTCACTCTTGTCCACAATAAGTATGTCGCCATCGTTCACCCCGGCTTCAATCATCGAACGGCCCTGTACACGAATCAGGTAAGAAGAATCCGGGTGCGGACACAGCATCTTCAGCACCTCAATGTCCTGCGCCAGTTCATCGTTGTTCAGCGGAATGGGAAAACCCGCCACCACCTTCACGTCAAAAAACGGCAAAGTCATCGGCTTGATACAGTTGGCCGGCATCACTTCTCCGAAATACTCCAGGACCTCATCACCGGGCCGGTTCTCACTAATCTCCATTTGTCGGATAATGCATTCCTTGATGAAATCCGTCTTATTCTCCCGACTGTCCAGGTAGGCCGCCACCTCCTTATCTGCCCGAAACGCATAAAGCTTGCTGGTACCATCCCCTTTCGGCCGGCCTGCGCCCGGTCTTTTACCTCCCCTGCCGGATTTTTTCGGTTTGTTTTCTTGATTATCCATCGTTCTGCTGTTTAATTTCTGCACAAAGATAATCAGATTTCTGAAATACGTTATACGATTTTCACGTTATCTTTTTGAAAATCCGGGTCAGAGAACTCGACGGCTACATCGAACAGAACGATAAACAATGGCGCAAACCCACAGATTTCATTCCGACGGGTTTGCGCCATGTGTTTTTTTATGAGGAAGAAGAAATAAATCAAGCGATTTCTCTAATTCGAGCAAAATGCATTACACTACCAGGAATCGGTTCCAGCATATTCCACACAATCTGCATCTGTTTTCTAGTGCCTAGGTTTTTATATTCCCAACTATTCAACGTAACCCGCCCCAAATAAACATATCCCATAGTACGTGTTTTATCTTCCGAAAAAGTTTTCTGCTCGCGCACAAACAAAAGCATCGTTTGCGTTTCATTAATATAAGCTTTTCCCTCATTCGAATCAGGTTTCACGCGGTTCTGAGTATCCCACTGAAACAGATAGGGCGATAAGGCTTTGTCATCATAATCCGTCGTAGAACCTTCCTCTCGATTTTTAATGATATCCACAAACATGGCTTCCAACTTCAAATCTTTATTGCGCTCCATCCCCTCTCGTGAAGAAGACTTCTTGGCTAGCGAAGAAGTACCTATCGCCACCTGAATTTGCGCTTTGGTGTACACGCCGTGCAATTTCAAGGGGAAATCAGGCAACAAAGAATTATCAGGTTTCTCATAAGCTTTATTCTGTTGAAGCAAATACTCTATGATATCTCTTAATTCTGCACAGAAACAAGCATCTGCCGCCAAGGCATTCACCATTTCTTGTAATGAACTAAACTCACCTGCATTCTCAAACAAATCATAATAAAGCATCAACAAACGCTTCTGGTCAATCCGCGTCAACTCAGCCACGTTCACCTTAAAATCCTGTTGCGCCAGATTCAGAATAAAACTTAAATAGCTATATGAATCAGTTGCCAGCCACTTACGGAACACTGCACGATTCAACTCCACATTAAAACGCGACTTTTCGCTTGTCAACTCACTCTCAAACAGCCATTGATTCCACGTCTTATTCCGATATAGTTTATGCACAGGTACCTTATACAACTGAATAAAATGTGCCAACGTCAACGTGGTATCATGATTCCGTTCAAAATTCTTAATCAAAGAAGTAATCTTATTAGCCGTAAACCGCTTGATAGCCCCTTTGATATTTTGCATGATGTATTCCTTGGCCTTCTTTTCCAGAGTGATGGTACATCCCAAAGGCAAATGCGGACAATCACGTTCCAATTCCTCTTCCACGCTCATAGAGGTTCGTCCCATGATAGTGCGCATACGGTCAGTATAATTAAACTCATTGTTGCAATTGCCCACATAGTCAAATATATCCACATGCGTCTTCCCTTCAGACTTTCTCAGACCGCGACCAAATTGCTGAATAAACACCGTAAGACTTTCCGTAGGACGAAGAAATAAGATGGTATCCACTTCCGGAATATCTACCCCCTCATTAAACATATCTACCACAAACAGGTAATTAATCACCTTATTTTTCAGATAACCATATAATTTTTTCCGCTCATGAGCATTTTCACTGGTCAACACATCGGCTTTCAATCCGCACAACGTGAACTTTGCTGCCATGTATTTTGCATGGTCTTGATCCACACAAAAGCACAATGCCCTAGCATTATGAATCCGTTCTTTTGTCAAATAGTTTTCCAGCGACTTTAAAATAACCCCTGTACGGGCATCGTTATAAGTATAAATTTTTGAAAGTTCCGATGCCACATATTTTCCTCGGTTCCATCCTACTTCCGTATAATCCACTGCATCCGTAATTCCATAATAATGGAAGGGTGCCAACAATCCCTTATTTAAGGCATCATCCAATCGAATTTCCGCAGAGATAACGCCATCAAAATCTTGCAACACATCCTGCTCATCCATTCGCTCGGGAGTAGCTGTCAATCCCAACAGAATCTTAGGTTTGAAATAATCTATAATCTTTCGGTAAGAATCAGCCACCGCATGATGCACCTCATCAATCACAATGTAGTCATAATAATCGGCAGGCAACTGCAAATCATCCAAACGGTTATTCAACAAAGTCTTAGAGGCAAATACATATTCATAGTTTGACGGTTCATACGCTCCAAACCACTTCTCACCAAAATTATAATCACAAAGTACCTGCTGAAAAGTTCGTAAACTTTGCCTAAGAATTTCTTCACGATGAGCGATGAACAAAAGACGTGCTCGAGGATGACTCAATGCAAATGCTTTATAATCACTGGCCGCCATCACCGTTTTACCCGTTCCTGTGGCCGCTACCACCAAGTTACGATAGTGCCCTCTCACCTCTCGCTCCACTTGTAATTTTTCCAACACTTCCTGTTGATAATCAAACGGACGAATTAATTGCAAAACTTGAAAATCAATCTCGCCTTCTTCAGCTTCATCGAGAGCCGCTTTCAAACGAGCATCATCCTCTCCATCCACAAACTCATCATAACCTTCTGCCCACCAAGATGCCGTGAAAGCTCCTTGAATAGTCTTCATCATGCGAGGTTGCTCCATTTGCGTAATTTTCACATTCCACTCAGCGCCAGTATCCAGCGCCTGTGCAGATAAGTTCGACGAGCCCACATACGCTGTATGAAAACCCGTATCACGAAGGAAGATATACGCTTTTGCATGCAAACGCTCTATGGATTCATCGTAGGTAATCTTAATCTCCGTATTCTTTAAACCAGCCAGCAGTTTGATGGCTTCAAAGTCAGTGGCCTTCATATAAGTTGTAGTAATTACCTTTAACCGGCCTCCTTGATTGGTAAATTCCTTTAACTGTGGAAGCAACAAAGCCAACCCGCGTTTTTTGATAAAAGATACCATCAAATGTATTTCGTTGGCAGAACTGATCTCCTTCTGCAGCTCTGTATACAGTTTGATTCCTTTTCCAGTAAACAGTTCCCCGTTGACCAATCCTTTAAGAGGCATCATCTCCTCCAGACGACGCGACAAATCAGGATAATCAGACTTTGTCTTATCAATGACGGCTGTTAAGATTTTAGCTTGTGCCGACAATAGATTGCCCGACTCCAGATGAAAATCCTTCACTAGTTTCTTAATGATGCCATTGGCTATATCAATACTTTTCTGCAAAGAATCCGCTTCTATGACCTCATCCTCTTCTTCAGTATCTGAGGGAGTATCGGCCACATCCATCAATACTTGTTCGAAAAGATGACTCAAATACATAGAAAGCAGTTTCACTACCTCATTCTTTTCAATCGTCCGCTCCCCAATATAGAAACGCGTTTGGTCGATTTGAGACAATTTCTTCTCAAACAATTGATTGATTATTTGCTCGTATATTCCTAACTCCATGGTTATGATTTTTTAAATCCTAATTTTCCGACAAAGATAGGAATAATAACTTAAGGAAGAAATGACTATTGGAATATGTTTTACTAGCTATAATCAGAATAAATTCATACTTTTGTACTAGAACTATAAAATTGACTAGTTTATGAAAAAGTTTGTTTTTATCTTCACGCTGATACTGCCCACCAGTGTAATTTTTGCTCAGCCGGGACATGCAAAAATTAAAGGCATTCCCATGGAAGAAACAAACAGAAAATTTTTAGAAGACTTATAAGATTGCTAACATGAACGCAAAAGAATGTATGATTGTCGATCTCGACAAAAAAGGGAGCAAGGATATGTTTGTCACCGAACGTGTTGCAGCTATCAAAATGAATAGTAAAGGACTTTGGTCTGTTTCGTTCAATAGCAGCAACCGCTGGTTTCACTACAATCCTTCTAGATTGCTTTATCTCACTCATCCAGAACAGATAAATTTGGATGAAAAAGGATTATATATCAACAAAAAGCACATAACTAACGTTATTGAATTACTTCGCTTTACAGACGACAAGCATACATTCTACCGGGCGACCTATCAAAATGGCTATTATGAAAATATAGAGGGAAAAGATGTCTATGTAACCCGAAGTCCCATTGATAAGAATGGAGGTTCTACCTGGGATTATCTGAAAAAATTGGCCGACGAAACGGGATTGCAGACAGCAGATAAGAGAAATATTCTGGCAACACAGTACCAGAAAATAGATGTGAAGCGCGACAATATTCCGCTGGCACAGTATCTAGGCAACAAAGAGCGACTGGCCACGTATAAAATGCCGAATCATCTGTATTATCCATTCGGATGCAATGCCAGCCAAAAGACAGCCGTAGAAAAGGCAATCACCCACCAGGTCAGTATCATACAAGGACCTCCGGGAACAGGCAAAACTCAGACTATTCTGAATATCATTGCCAACCTATTGCTCCAAGACAAAACCATTCTAGTAGTTTCTAACAACAATTCTGCCGTAGAAAATATAGCCGAAAAACTAGATAAAGAAGGACTAGGCTTTCTCGTAGCACAACTAGGCAATAAAGATAATAAAGTCGATTTTATAAATGACCAACCAACATATCCTTTGATGACAGATTGGAAGATAGTCGACAAGACAGCAACGAACGAAACCTATCAGCAAGCTTTTACTGCGGTGACCAAAGGATTTGAGGGTCAGCTGCGCCAAGCCAAACTCCAAGCTGAAAGGGATGCTCTGCTGCTGGAAAGAGAATATAATGAACAAATAGCTCAGCTGCATCAGGCAGAAAACTGGCTATGCCACCTGCCATCGTCCTCCTTAATAAAGCTGCTGCACAATTACCAAACAAAAGCTGAAAAACAACAGACTGCCGGGGTATGGTTTCGACTGAAATGGGGACTTAAATCTGGAATAAGAATGTTTTCTTTTTTAACAAAGCCATACCAGGAAATCATTACCACCTTGGAAGCTGCTTACTACGAAGCACGTCTTTCTGAAATAGAACGAGAATCAGACTCAATCACTTCTATGCTGAACGGCATGAACCTATCTAAGCAGGTAAAAGACTTGCGTTCCACTTCCTTGAATATTTTGAAGAACCACATAGCAAAACGATTCCAGGGGAAAGAAAGAAAATTATTCAAAATAAGCGACATAGTATGGAAAAGCGATGAATTTCTCTCGGAATATCCAGTGGTACTGAGCACTACCTATTCGGCCAAAAGTTGCATCAGTCCGGACAATGTATTCGACTATGTTATCATGGATGAAGCTTCACAGGTAGACATAAAAACTGGAGCATTGGCTTTGTCATGCGCTATCAATGCAGTCATTGTGGGCGATGATAAGCAACTGCCCAACGTGGTAAGCCGGGAAGAAGAAATTGCGTTGCAAGCCATACAAGAAACGTATCAGGTAGACGACGGCTACAATGCCATCACCCACAGTTTTCTAGAATCGTGCTTAGCAGTTTTCCAGGAAGTCCCAGTAACGCTACTGCGGGAACATTACCGCTGCCACCCTAAAATCATCGAGTTCTGTAACCGAAAATTCTATGACAACGAGCTAGTAGCCATGACAACCGATCAAGAAGAAGAGAAGGTGCTGCAAGTAGTTTATACCGGCAAGGGAAATTACGCCCGCGGTCACCTCAATCAGCGTGAAATCGATGTTATTACCCAAGAAGTGATGCCCCAATTTTCAAAAAGCGACAACGTGGGTATCATTACCCCTTACCGTTTACAAGCTGATGAAATCAACCAAGCTTTAGGAAAAGACATAGCCAGTACTGTACATAAATTTCAAGGGCGAGAATGCGATGCTATTATTCTGAGTATGGTGGATAATACCCCTACTGAATTCTCTGACGATGCCAACCTGCTGAATGTGGCTATTTCGCGGGCAAAAACCAAACTCTGTGTCGTAACAAATGAAAATGAGAAACCAGAGGATTCTATTCTGGCCCAACTCATTGCTTACATGAAATACAACAACGGAGAGGAATCAACCAGCCAGCTTCACTCGGTGTTTGACCTTTTATATAAATCATATACAGAAGAACGGTTGGCTTTTGAATCTGCTCACCCCAAGATTTCGGAACACTTTTCAGAGAATCTCGTGTATGATGTGCTGAAAAGAGCCATTCAAGAATTGCAGTTGAAGAATGTAAAGATACTCTGCCATTATCCGCTGTCACGCCTGATTGCAGATTGGAGTCTGCTGGATGAACAAGAAAATGCGTTTGCCAAAAATCCGCTGTCGCACGTAGATTTTCTAATCTACAATTCCCTCACTAAACGGCCACTTCAAACCATTGAAGTGGATGGGTGGCAATTTCACCAAGGAAAGGAGGCACAACAATCGCGCGATGCGCTCAAAGACCAAATTCTCATCAAATTTGGTCTCTGTCCGCATCGCTTGGCTACTACCGACACGGTCAATGTGGAAACTTGCAAAAAACTTTTATCCTAATTACAGCTGATATGCCGCTATTTCTTCTCCCGTAATCCGGTGGATGGGCAAGCAGTCTGCCTGGAAATGACGCATGAATGGATTCAATAATGACCGATTAATTTTCATGGTTTGTTTTTTATCTGTAATTTCGCAGCTCGAATTTAAAAAAGGTATTAAAACAACTATTTTTCTATGTGAACGAAATAGTGTGACGGGCATTTAAAATGTTTTCAGGAAGACTCCTTTCAACCCCGCACACACTATGCTAACACAAACTTTATTCTATGAGCAATTTCATCAATGAGATTCTACAAAGCAGAGGGCTAGAACAATGTCCTGTTCCCTTCTGGAAACTAAAAATGACCGATTCAGAATATCACCAGCTGTGCGAAACCCTGCAAAAGAGGGTCATCACCCGTGCCTTCTACCTGAGCAACCCCTTCAACGTGGTGTGCGAGGAAACGGCCTTGTTTGTGGCCGAATTCTGGCGCCGGGAATGCAGTGAAGAGGTACCTTCCATCGAAGATATTTATGCGGGACTGCAGCTGCCCAAAGGATACAAGTATGCCGAACAGCTGTTCCAGTCGGCTTGCGAAGGAGCCCAGCTGCTGGGAGTGGATTATTTCGAAGACCAGGACTGGGACGACATCGACCGCACGGAAGCCTTGAATGCCTTGATTTTTCAGGGCGGTCTGCCCATGAAGCTGATTACGGACGAGCAAACGAAAACCCTCTGGAGCAAGGTGAGCCGCCGCATCGTGAACCGCAGCTTCAACGTGAACCACCTCGACCTGGAGCTCTCGGAAGGAGACAAGGCGTCGGTGAAGGCATTCTGCGACGACCTCCAGCTGGCCCTCGACAGTAACCAGCCCGAACGCTTGCCCTATCATGCCGAAGCGGGAGAGAAGGATGAACGCTTCCTCTACCTACACCACTTGGCGCAACGCGAAAAGAACAAACGTTCGCTGCTCCGCCCCTTCACCGTTAGCTGGCAGTTTCAAGTAGAAGAGGAGAAGGAAGCAGCCACGGAAGAAACGGTTGCTGCCGACAGCGGCAAAAACCTACAGGCCAGCTACTGCGTAGAAGGCGCCTACCGCTTGCCGGAAACGTTCATCGAAGAGTTCGGACTCGAGAAGTTCCCCCACTTCACCCTGCAAATCTGCAGAAACGGACAGACGGACCGCACCTTCGATTATGTGCGCTGGAGCAGCACGCACACCGTGCATTGCACGCATGCCTATCATCCCGGCGACCACCTTGCACTCTTGTTCAGCGAGGTGAACACCCCTTTCCTTACCGACGAGCTGAACCTCTCCGTGCCCTACCTGCTCTACGAGAGCGGCCCTCAGACCTTTACGCTGGGCAACCGGCTGGCACAGGAGGCTTCGCTGGTGCTGGCTCCCGAGGGATGGACCCCGAGCCACAGCGAACCTTGGGCACAGGATACCTACTGCTGGGAAGGACGGGTGCTCAACGGCTGGCACATTCCGGCCGACTACAGCCAGGAGGTGTGTCTGAAGAAGGGGGATGAAACCGTCTGCTTCCGCCCGCATACCCCCATCTACTGGACGGAGGTACAGGCCCGGCCGATGGTGTTGCCGGGGGTGGACCAACCGCTCTACGACCTGAGCAACTGCGAATATGCGCTCTGCTCCGACGAGGATGCAGGAGCCCGCACGGCCAGCCTGACGCAGGTGGAATTTAAGAACCAGGCCGATGAAAACTGGACCGACACGCCTTCGTATGGCTGCGTGATGGTGCGCGCCAAAGACCCGCGCGCTGCCTGGGTGGCCCCTACCCGCCTCATCCACATCGGAGGAGGACTGACGGTAGAAGTGGTAGATGCCGACGCCACGAGCTGCACCCTCCATGTGTGCTGGGAGCATGGCACGGTAAGCACGGAAGAGGGTGCTCTGAAGGCCGACAATGTGTGGCTGGTGCTCCAGGAAGACCTTACCAACGACCGCATCCACTTCACGCTCACACCCCACGAAGAGAGCCGCAACGCTTTCACCCTCACACTCAAGGCGCCTTTCAAGGGGTTCCGCATCCTCGACGAGGAAGGCCGCGCGGTGGCTAGCCGGGCTCTCATCCCCTATGTGGAAGCCGACAAATACCGCTACGAGCTGGTGGGTCAGAGTCTCCGCTCGTACACCCTCGGCAAGCGCCGCCGCGAACTGCGCTGGGTAGACGATGTGCTCTACCTCTATGAAAATAAGGAACAAATCCGGCCGATACCCTACACGGGCTGTCTGACGGAACTCTTCGATTCGCGCGAGGCCTTGCAACAGCTGCTGGAACAGACGTCGCCCAATCGCCACATGGCCGAAATCCGCGTGACGTTCAATACCCCTGCCGACGAGAAATGGAGCCTCATCATCAAGGACGAACCTTATCGTATCCGCCAGGAAGAAGACCAGCTGATTGTATTTACAGACAGCAAGAAGACGCTCGACTACCGTCAGCCGCTGAAACTCCTGCGGCTCGACGACCCTCACACGCCCGCTCTGCTGCTGCCCTATGACGAACGCCGCGGCTATGTGCTGCCCGAAGCCATCCGCTCCTGGGGACCGGCCTTGGCCATGGGTGCCTCCGGAGGCAGCCTGCGTCCCACTCTGGTAGCTCTGGGCGGGGCCCTCTCCAGCGAAGGCTGGACCATCCGCCAGAACCGGATGATGGAAGAACTGGCCGAGGCCTTGGCTGCCTCTTCGTTTGGCGACGAATTGTGGACGCTCATCCTGGCCTGGTATCACCGCATTCAGGAGGAGGAAATCCCCGTAAACTCACTGCTACACATGTGCGGCGTGGCTCAGCAACCCGATGCGCTCATCTGCCTGGCCTTCCAGCTCTATGCGCAATGCGAAACCGAAGCCGAACGCGAAGAACTGACCGAACAGATGAAGGCGTTCAGCCAGACGATGGGATTCGGCTGGTACTGGCTGCAACCTCAGCTGAACATGCTGATGCTGATTATCCACCAGCACCTGGGCGATATGAACAGCGACTTCATGAAGGCGTGCTACACGTCGTGGGCAGTGCAGAAAGGCGCAGAGGGACTGAAGTATACAGAAGCTCTGAACGACGAAGAGGCCTATGGCGAATACTTCGGCGAGTGTATGTTCCAGGTGATGGAGGCTTTCAGCAGCTGGATGCAGAGGTTGTGCTTCGTATCGCTCACCGATCGTCCGGCCGAGGAAATGAACGAGATTACCCACTCGCTGGCCGAAGCCATTCTGGAAACGCCCGACCAGCTGAACCGCCTGGAAGACCTGTCGGAAGAATATGTGGACTATAAGCAAGATACCACCGATAAGGAGACAAAGGCTTTCTTCGCCACCTACGGTGAGAGCCTGCATTCCAGCAGCAGTTCGTGGCTGGCCGCCCGTGCCAATGCCGTGAGCGCACACCTGCAAGGCCAGGTCAGCCTGTTCGCACAGCCGGAAGGAGTGCGCCACAGCATCCTGTTCTGCAACCAGTCGTACCCCTCCGACTTTATCCTGGCGCTCAACAACCGACTGGCGGATAAATAACTGCGATAGTGACGATAGTGGCAATAAAAATGAAGCTATCGTCACTATTGTCACTAC